>OJRI01000024.1_pt1 | contig 124232 bp, 111 predicted proteins | sample 1599151 | NCBI WGS metagenome assembly OJRI01 (sample SAMN03922457, study PRJEB24848) | human gut metagenome | isolation source: stool sample | host: Homo sapiens | place: Germany | collected 2009-11
CCTTGACCCCTTCGCGCGATTGAGTTGGTCGCGCTTTCATGCTCCTTCCGCGTGCAGCTTTTTAGGGCTTCGCCTAAGCCCTTGTTTGCTCCCCCAACTTTCCGTGAAGAACCTCTTATTTTGCGATTTTACAGGTTCAGCAGCCTTCTTTGGAAGCCGCCGCAAAGTTCTTCCGCCGCCTCCACGCCATAGGACGCTTTCAGCTTCTCGAAGCACTCCCGCATCCGGCAGGGGCGCGACGTCGTGTTGTGCGCGTCGGTCGCAATGCAGTCAATGTAACCCTCATCAAGCATCTTGCGCGTCCAGCGGTCAGCGAAAAAGCCCTTCTTCATCAGCACCGTGTTCGCGTTCATCTGCATATACACACCGTATTCCTCGCGCAGCTCACGAACGTGCTTAAAGTTGCGCATCGGGTCAAAGCGCTCCACATGCGCAAAGATGACCGTGAATCCCGCATTGCCAAAGAGCCGCGCTGCCTCGCACATGCGGCTGTACGGCACGTCGCCGGAGAACTCCACCAGCACTGTCCACGTTTCCGCCAGTGACGGATAGTGACCCTCTTTGAGCAGATGCGGGCTGGCATCCGTGTAGAGGATTTCGCAGCCGGTATGCAGCGTCATGGGCAGCTGATTTTCGCTGCACCACTGCTGGGCTTGGGCGAAATGCGCAAGGTACTTTTCCGTCGGGAAAGGGGTAATGCCCGGTGTCGCGTGGGAGGTGCATACGATGTCGGTGATGCCCTCGTCCACGGCGCGCAGAATCATCTTCTGCGTGTCCTCCCACGTTTGCGCGCCGTCGTCTACGCCGTAGATGAGATGGTGATGAATGTCAACGAACATGATATTGCTTTTCCTGATTTTAATGAATTTATAAAATGCGCAAGCAGATGGCGCAGGTGAATCTGGAAATCGTATTATGCCATTACGCCTTGGCTTGGTTGTCCTTGTCGTCGTGCTTGTAGTAGCCTTTCGTGTAGTGGCTGTAATAGTTTTTGTTGTAATACCGCTTCGCACTCAGCGCGTTGAAGTTGACTTTGTTGATGATGCAGCCCAGCACCGGCGTACCGGATTTTTCCATCTGCCGTTTGCATTCCGCCACTTCGCGCAGGCGGGTGTGGTTATACTCCAGCACCAGCACGCTGCCATCGCAGAAGGCCGCGATTTCCGCCGCGTCGATCACCATGCCAACCGGCGGCGCGTCCACAATCACCATGTCGAAGGACTGTGCCAGCGCCTCCAGCATCTGCTCAAAGTACGACGAGTCAATCAGGTTGATGGGATTCACCACGTCGCGCCCCGCCGGAATCAGGCACATGCCGTACACATCCGACTCGTAGACAACATCGTTCAGGTCGCACTGTCCAGCGAGAAAATGCGCCAAGCCCAGCCCTTCGCCTTCCAGCTCCAGCTTATAGCGCTGCACCATGAAGGAGCGGCGCATATCCGCGTCCACCAGCACAACGTGGCGGCCGCGGCGCGCCATGTTTTCAGCGATGTGCATGGTCATCCAGCTCTTGCCCTCGCTCTGGGAGTTGCTGGTGATCACAATTTTGCGCTTATCCGTGCCGATGAAGGCAAGGTTCGTGCAGATGGAGTTCAGCGCCTCTTCTCCCGCATAATCAAGGGGATAGTGCTGATGAATGATTGCCTTCTTCATGGTTTACTTCCCCTCCTTGCCGTTCTTATGCTCGCGGGACAAATCGTAGCTCTGCACGGGCATCATGCCGATGGTTGCCAGACCCAGCTGCTTCTCCAGCTTGTCGGCGTTGCGGACGCGGTCATCCGCAAGGAACTGCACGACCACGATGCCGCACATCAGCAGCAGACCCAGCAGAAAGCCAAGCACCGTGTTCTTCATCGTGCTGGGCGAATAGGGGCGCGTGGGCAGCTGCGGCTCTTCAAAGATGGTGGGCATATCCATGTCCATCTTTGCGGCGATAAACTCGCGCGCCACCTGCACATACGTCAGCGCCATGTCCGCAGCTTCCTGCGGATCGTCGCTCTGTACCGTCACCTTCAAAATGCGCGTGTTGGTCGGGTTTTCCACGGAAATCATTTTTCCCATCTGCGCATAGGTGTAATCGAGGTTCAAGCGGCGCTTGACCATTTCATGCACATGCCAGTTGTCAAACACCTGCACATAGTCCGACGCCAGCGAACTGCTCAGCTGAATCTGCGACAGATTGAGGGAGGTGCCGCTGCTGTTGAGCACATACAGCTTTGCCGACGCCTGATACATGGGCGTCATAAAGAATTTCGTCACGCAGAAGGCAATAATCGCGCCCAGCAGTGCCGCAACGATGATGAACTTCGCCTTATCCAGCAGGCGGTAGAACAGTTCTGCCAAGTCAATGGTTGTTTCTTCCTGTTCCACCTGATGCTGCGAAATCGCCTGATGTTCAGAAGCCATGGTGTCCTCCTATTGTTCTTTCAAAAAAGTACTTGACGTGCGTTAGTTTCCGTCTGCCTCCGTGTAGAAGGTCTTCAGCGTCCAGTTGAGTGCCTCGTTCTCGTAGAGGTCAAAGTGGATGTGCTCATCGCTGCCCAGCGAGTGCACGCCGTTCAGCGTCTCCACGTCCAGCACTTCGTAGTCCATCACGCGATTTGCCAGCAGCGCCAGATTATCGATGCTCACGTTCGCCATCAGGTAGTGGTCGGTTGTGTCGGTAATCGCCGTACCGGTCGCATCGTCAGTGGTAAAGCCGAAGCCGGAATCCAGCGTTGTCGTCCGGTCGAAAATCATGCCCATTTCGTTCAGCAGCGTGTTGACGTAATTCACGTTCGCGCGAATCTTCTCCTCCAGCAGCGTTTCGAGGCTGTTCAAATAGATGCGCTGGCGTGCCATGCGGGCTTCATTCGTCGGTTCGGCGGTATCATAGCGGGTGCGGGTGAAATATTCTGCCTGCATCCCGGTCAGCTTGATGGTCTCGCCGCCCTTGAGCGTAGGGTCAAGGGCAAGCAGGTCATCGTTGGGAATCGTGACGGTCACCCCGCCGACCAGCTCATTAAGCTTGTTGATGCCGGAGATATCCATGCTGATGTAATAGTCAATCTCCGCGCCGTCATCCGCCTTCTCGATGCCCAGCAGCTTTTCCACTGCCCAGATGGTGTTTTGATTGTTCTCCTCGCGCGTCCTGCCGTAGGCGTGCGCCAGGCACAGCTGCAGGCGGCGCGTCCCCGCGTCCTTGCCATTGGTCGCAACAAGCTTAATGGGGGTCATCGTGTCGCGGTCAAACTGCAATTGATGAATCTGCTGATTCTTATGGTCAATCACCAGCAGCAAAAGAAAGTCCGACTGCCCGCCGAGGTGATACTGGCTCGGCTCTTCCTCAATTTGACCATTTGCGTAGTGGTCATAGCCGATGAGCAGAATCGTCGTCAATTCCGACGAAGGGTGCGCAAGGTACTCCTTGCCGTTCTCCGTCCGCGACGGAAGGAAACTGAAATTGTCTGCCATTGCCGTACCGCAGAGCATCAGCAGTGCCAGCGCCATTGTCAGCAGACAAACCACCTTTTTCCGCAACGCCATTGTCCGTTTCATTCCTTTCCAGATAGGACAGCAGGGGCGGCTGATGTTTCTCCCTCCCCTGTATGCGAGCTTCTGTTTCTTTTGGCCATCGTCAGGATGACACACAATATAGTATACGACAAGTGTGATGATTTGTCAAACGGAAAGTACCACAAAATGACTTTTTCGCGCAGAAATTGCCCATCGAAAGGACTTTCATGAAGAAACAACCTCATCCGCGATAAAGCTGCTTGGACAAAATCAAAACGCTTTACGCTTCTGTGCCGGAAAAAGCATGCTAATTTTTAAGGCACCACCGCACAATTCGGCGGCGCGTCTGGCGATGTCTTTTCCGCCATCTGCGGCATGCAAATTTCTCGATTTACCGCCAGTAAACCTTCGAAATTTGCATTTGCATCTGACGAAAAATCCATTCGCCAGCCGACCACCTCATTTGTGCGGTGTTACCTTAATTGTTTATTTCCAATTAGAATCAGTCTTTTTCCGCCAGCCTATCAAAGCCCTCCCCCAGCGCCTCATGCGCTTCGGTGATGAACATAAACGCCCGGTCATCCTCTTTCCGCACAATCTCCTTAAACCGCGCAACCTCCTGCGGCGGCAGAACGCACAGCAGCACGGGGCGTTCCTTGCCCGAATACGCCCCGCGCGCTGACAGCTGCGTGGCTCCCCTGTCCATGTCGTGCAGCACCTGATGCGAAATTTCCGCCCACTTGTCACTCATCACAAAGCACGCTTTGTTCTTCGACAAGCCCAGCATCACCATGTCAATCACTTTGCCGTTGATGAAAATACATACCAGCGCAAACAGCGCTTCGGTCGTGCCGATGCAGACGGCGGCAAAAATCACCACAACGCAGTCGATGATCATCAGAAACATACCGGTCGAAATAAAAGGCAGCTTTTGATGCACCATTTTCGCCAGCATATCCGTGCCGCCGGTCGTCGCGCCGCCACGGAGAATCAGTCCCAAGCCGACGCCCATCAGCGCACCGCCGAAAATCGCGCCAAGCATGGGGTCGCTCGTCAGCGGCTGCAGCTTCAGAATATCAATCGCCAGGGAAAACAGCACCGTCGCCACCAGCGAGCGGACAACGAACACATGCCCCATGCTGCGATAGCCCATGATAAACAGCGGGATATTCAGCACCAGCGCAGTTGTGCCGATGGGGAACTGGAAGAGGTAGTTCAAAATCATGCCGACGCCGGTCAAGCCGCCGGGCGCGATGTTGCAGGGCGTGAGAAACAGCGGATACGCCGCGCCGCCGATGATGCAGCCCAGCACAATCTGCGTCCACACGATGGCCTGCTCGTGCTGAAGAACCGTTTTCCAATTCCATTGCTTGTTCATGGTGATTTCTGCTCCTTTGTTGTTTGCGTACTCATACTAATTCGATTCTAAATCATGGCATCGAGCATAGCAGATTTTTCGTTCCGGCAAAGCTGAGTGAAGCAAGGCGTACTGGAGGTACGCACGAGCGGAACGAAGCAAAGCCGGGGCGGAAAAGATGCTGTGCGAATGACATGGTTTAGATGAGAATTCGTATCATATGCTGCCGATGCTCATGCCCAGTGCGCGGTCGATGCGTTTCATGGCCTGCGCCGTCACTGTGCCCAGATAGCGAGTCAGACGTGTTTTCTCCAGCGTCCGAACCTGCTCGGTCAGGACGATGGAATCCTCCTTCAAGCCGCTTTCCTCCCGCGTCAGCAGCACATGCACGGGAAGCTGCGGCTTTTTTCTGCGCGTCGTGACCGCCACGACGATGACGGTCGGGGAATATCGGTTGCCGCGGTCATTCTGGATGATGACGACCGGGCGGATGCCCCCCTGCTCCGACCCAATCACCGGGTCAAGGTTCGCCTGGTATACGTCGCCACGTTTCATGATGTCACACTCCGTCCGGGATGTCAAGGCAAAAGCGGCATTTTTCTGCCGCCGCCTTTTGATTTTTTCATAGAAGCCGGTATTCCGGCTGCTTTCAGCATATGATTTCCCGGATTTCGGTGTGTAATACGGTGATTAGGGCACTTTCGGGGTCATGTCCATGCGGTTCAGCGCGATTTGCCGCTGCTTGCAGTCCGGCAGACAGCTTGCCACCAGCGCCCAGAACCGCGCCGAGTGGTCAGCATAAATCAGGTGGCACAGTTCGTGCACCACGACGTATTCAATCATACTTTCGTCGGCACCGCCAAGGCGCGTGTTGAACGTCAGGCGTTGCGTCTGCTTTCGGCAGCTGCCCCAGCGGCTCGTCATTTCCCGCAGGGTAACGTGCGTGATGCTCACATGCAGGGTGCTCGCCCACTTCGCAATATCGCGCTCAATTGCACAAATCAGCCGCTCATTGCGCATTTCGACAAACGCTGCGCCTGACGGCACATCTGCTCCCAGCGTCACCCACGCGCCCATCAGCCGATGCACCTCGCCCGGCGCGAACGTCGGCGGATTTTTCACCGCACCGACATGCGCTTGCAGCCACTCCTGCTGATTTTCCAGAAAGCGGCGGATGTCCGCTTCCCGCGACCGCTTCGGCACAGACAGCATCGCATACGGGCAGTCCGGGCGGCTGCGCAGGATGAAGCGCCGGCAGTTCTCCCGCTCGGTGATTTGCACCGCAATGCCGCGGATGGTCAGCATCCTTGTTTTCATGCTTCTCTCATTTCCTTCATTTTTCCGTCTCGGACATTTTCTGCGCGCCCGTTCGACGATTCTGCTCGTCCCCAATCGCTATACTCAAAGGCGAAAGGAGACGATGCCGGTTGCGCGCAAGCGGGTTTTTGTTCCTCTTGGAGCAGGGATTGTGCGGCATTTGCCTGATGTCGGCGCTGTCCGCCGCGCTCGGTCTGCCGCGCGCAAGCCGCGGTCGAAGGCTGCTATTCGCCATTCTCTACGCCGGATTCACCCTGCTGTCGCTCTCCGTTCCGCCACTGCTGCAGGTGGTGATGGTTCTGCCGCTGACGGGACTGTTCGCGCTCATCGGGCGATTTCCCGCGCGGCGGACGCTGCCCTTCTGCCTGACAATGCTGATGATGCAATGGGGCTGCGCTGGCCTATCGGCGCTGCTGCCGCTGCCGGGTGCTGTCCAAACGGCGCTGACGTGCACGCTGCTGCTCCTGCTGCGCCGCCTGACGCACTTGGAGCACGGCAAACGCCGCTTCGTGCGCGTCCGCATCCGCTGCGGCGACTGCGAATCCGCCGTGACTGCGCTCGTTGATTCCGGCAACCTGCTCTGCGACCCGCTCTCCGGCGACCCAGTGCTCATCCTGCCGCGAAATACCTTCCGCCGTCTGACGCACTTGCCGGAGGGCAGCACGCTGCTGCCCGGAATGCGCCTGCTCCGTGCCCGAACCGCATCGGGCATCACGCTGATGATAGTTCTCCGTCCAGATGGCATTTTCCTGCTTTCAGGTTGGAAAGAGACGGCGCTTCGCGGGCTGATTGGCTGCGCGCTGTCGGGCGGCGGAGTGCATCAGCCGGTGATGCCGGAAAGCATGGTGTCCGCAATTCTATTCAAATAGGAGGAATTCAATATGTCCACCTTGTGTTCTGTCGTTTCCGCTGCGTCCGCGCAGCTTTCCGCTCTGCTGAGCAGCCTTGCGCCGCGCGAGATTTACTACATCGGCGGCCCTGAACCCCTGCCTGCCCCGCTGACACCGGCAGAGGAACAGTCGCTCCTTGCCCGGCTCGACACCGACGGCGCTGCCGTCCGCACGACGCTGATTGAACACAATCTCCGCCTCGTTGTCTTTATCGCCCGGAAGTTCGACAACACCGGCATCATGCTGGAGGATCTCATTTCCATCGGCACGATCGGGCTGATTAAAGCCGTCAACACTTTCGACCCGTCGAAGAAAATCAAGCTCGCCACCTACGCCAGCCGTTGCATCGAGAACGAAGTGCTGATGTTCCTGCGCCGCCACAGCCGCACGCGCATGGAAGTTTCGCTGGATGAGCCGTTGAAAACCGACTGGGACGGCAACGAGCTGCTGCTTTCTGACGTTCTCGGCACTGACCCGGACATGGTTTCGCGCGGCATTGAGGAAAGCGCCGAGCGGCAGATGCTTTTCGCTGCCCTTTCGCACCTTTCCCCGCGCGAACAGCAAATTATGGATTTGCGTTTCGGTCTGCACGGTCATCCCGAAATGACGCAGAAGGAAGTGGCGGACATCCTCGGCATTTCGCAGAGCTACATCAGCCGCCTCGAAAAGCGGATTCTGCATCGGCTGCATGGGGAGCTGGTGAGAGAAGAAGGATATGCCTGATTTTAGCGTGCATCGCCGAAAAAACACTACTTTCGCCTAAGTGATTAGCCACCGCCGCAAATTGCCATACTGTGGATACTTCACATGCAAGGAGGACGCAGATCATGGCATGGGGCAAGGTCGATTTATGCGGGCTGGACACCAGCAAGCTGCCCGTTCTCACGCCGCAGCGGATGCAGGAGCTCTACCCGCTGGTACATAGCGGTGACAAGGCGGCGCGCGACGAGTTCATACAGGGGAATCTGCGGCTGGTGCTGTCCGTCATCCAACGTTTTTCCGGACGCGGCGAAAACGTCGATGACCTCTTTCAAGTCGGGTGCATCGGGCTGATGAAGGCGCTGGACAACTTCGATGTGTCGCAGAACGTCCGCTTTTCGACCTACGCCGTGCCGATGGTCATTGGCGAAATCCGCCGCTACCTGCGCGACAACAACGCCATCCGCGTCAGCCGCTCCATGCGCGACACGGCGTACAAAGCCCTTCGTGCGCGCGACCGCCTGCAAACGGAGCTTTCCCGCGAGCCCACCGTCGAGGAAATTGCCGCCGACATGCACATCGACCGCATGGACGTCGTGCTGGCGCTGGAAGCGATTCAAGACCCGGTAAGCCTGTTCGAGCCGGTTTGCAGCGACGGCAGCGACGCGCTGTGCATCGTTGATCAGGTGAAGGACGAGCGCGTGCGGGACGAGGATTGGGTGCAGGACATTGCGATTTCGGACGCGATGGGGCATCTCAACGAGCGGGAGAAGAAGATCCTGCGGATGCGCTTCTTTGAGGGGCGGACGCAGATGGAAGTTGCTGGGGAGATTGGGATTAGTCAGGCACAGGTGTCGCGGTTGGAGAAGCACGCGCTGATGAATATGAGGAAGCATCTGGGGGAATGAGTGCAGTGGGAAAATTTACCGTGCGTTTGCACATTGCCGCGTCAAAGGGGTGCGACCAAACTGCCTGTCTTTTTCCCCCACAACAAAACCGGGGCGGAGCATTCATCGTGTTCCGTCCCGGTTTTCGATTGTCCAGTTGTTACTGCTTCACATTATCAATGACTTCCAGCGTCACTTCGAGGTCGATGTACTCGCCGTCGGGTATGTCGTCGCTGCCGGTCAGATCAGTGATGCCCGGCACGCGGTAGACCTTAATCTTCAGCACGTCGCCCGCCTTGCAGTCCGCAACCTGCGCCGCCAGCTCGGTGGTCGAGGTAATCACGTTGTCGTTCACATCCACAATGATGTCGCCAACCTGCATTCCCGCCTTTTCCGCCGGGCTGTTCTCTTCCACGTTCACAACGTAAACGCCCTTCGGAATTTGCCCGTTCTGCAGTGCGCGGCTGTTGGCGAGGTTGCTCATGGTGATGCCCATGCGGGGCTTGCCGACGAGCGTGCTGTCGGTGTTGCTATCCGCCTTGTTGTCGTCGCTGTTGTCCAGCGCTTCGGGCGCGGTGAAGGTGATTTCGCCGGAAAGCACCTTGTTAATCAGGGGCTTGGCGGAGTTAATCGGGATGCACATGCCGATGCCCTCGACGGTGCTGCCGGAGTAGTACGAGCCGGTGTACTTCAGCGTCGGGATGCCCATCAGTTCGCCATTCACATTGAACATGCCGCCGCCGGAGTTGCCGGAGTTAATCGCGGCGTCCACCTGAATCATGGCGTTGGTGATGGTGGACTTGCGGCCATACTTGTCGTAGGATTCGGACTCAATCGCGCGGTTCAGAGCGCTGACGACGCCGACCGTCGTGGTCTTGGTGAAGCCCAGCGGGTTGCCGATGTTGATTGCCCAGTCGCCGACCTGCAGGGTGTCGCTGTCGCCCAGCGTGACCGCCGGCAGGTCAAGGCCCGTCGCGTACACAATGGCGATATCCAGCGATTCGTCATACGCAACAAGCGTCGCGGCGTACTCGTCGGTGTTGCCGCTGTCATCCGTCACGGTCACACGCAGGCTGCTCGCGTCCTCCACAACGTGGTAATTCGTCAGCACGAAGCCCTGACCGATAACCACGCCAGAGCCGGTAGCCGCCAGCTCCTCGCGCTCCTCAATCTGCTGATCATTGTTGCGGCCGTTGCCATAGCCGAAGCCATAGCCAAAATAGAAGTTGTTGCCATAGCTGCCATAGCGCACGGTCTGATAGTTGCTCACGCCGACTACGCTGTTACGCACCTGCTGCACCGCCGCGGTGAACGGGCTGGTAACAACCGTCGTTGTCGAGTTCGCTGCCGTGACGGCTTCTGCCGCCGCCGACGTGTTCTGCGCCGCCATCGTCGCGCCCGCGCCAATCATCGCGCAGGTCAAGCCCAATGCAATACAGCCCATCATTTTCCGAAATTTCATAACTGCTGTACCTCCTTCAGGTTCAAAAATCGAATTTCATGCCGCCGTTCGCATTTCCGGCGTCCAGTCAGTCTTTCCAACTGGCTATGCTTTTATTATATCCGCCTTTTTTGTCTTTGTCATGAACGATTTTTGAACATTCAGTGGAATTTCGTGAACTTTGCGTGATTGCAGGAGGCAGATGAAAAGGGATGAAGTCTCCCCTGCTCCTTCCGCGTGTTTATCCACAGGTTACTCACACAATACATAATCCATCAAAAACTCCCCCGCCCACATCACGTCGCCATCCAGCGTATTCTTCGCTTCTCCATCAAAGAAGAACCGCACCCGCCGTACCGGATACCGCTGCACCAGCGCGCCCGTCAGCTGATACGCCATCATGCGCTGATTCAGCCTGCTTGTGCGAATCGCATCCGCCATATGCGCCGAGAAATTCACCAGTACCGCATCGTCCGCAATCGCGACGCCTAACACATCATCTTCCGTCAGCCCCGCCGGGAAGCCCTCCGTCGCCAGCACAGCCGTCAGCAGTGCGCGCGGCGAGCAGGCCTCTGACGCCGGGAGATTCAGCCTTCCTTGGCGCAGCTTTGTGCCGTTCGAGAGATAACAAACTGCTTCGTCAGTCAGCAAGCCGCCGAAATTCGCGCGCGTCATCATGCCGCCGGGCAGGACAATCGTACCGTGGATGGTGGAATACAGGCTGGTCAGCGCGGAATCACCGACGCGGTAGACAACCTGCTCCAGCGAGGGAATGTAGGACGTGAGCGTCATCGTCAGGGCAGCGAAGAAGCACACCGGGTCGATACCCGCGCTGGAAATTCTCTGAAGCGCATCGGGGACAAGGTTAATGGCGGCGGACTGGCGGCCGCTGGAGAGCGTCGTGACTTCCGGCGCCATCAGGAGCATCGTGCGCAGGTCGGGCATATCCGGGATGTTCGCGGCATCATTCGCCCCGGCGGAGAGCGCATCCAGCAGACCATAAACCAGCTGCTGGGCGTTCTGACCATCGAAGGAAAGCTGCCTGACTTCACAGGTGATGCCGCTGCCGCTTTTCAGGGGAAAATACAGCACGGCTGCGCTGCTCAGCGGGGTCTGCGCCGCAATGCCGCCCGCGCCCGTGCGCTGCGCGACGAGCTGCTCCCAGCGGGTGACGAGGTTCTCCCCTTCCGCGGAGGAAAGCGCCCCCAGGGGCAGCAGATTCTGCACATCCATCGCGACCGGATTGCCCGCGACGAGGATATTGACGAACCGCACATCCGGCAGCGCGCAGAGCGTGGTGGCAATGGACAAACACACCGTGTACAGCTCGTGGATGCCCATTTGCAGCGCGGCGGAGGACAAATTGACCGTGCAGACGCGTCCGGCAGTTGTGACGGCGCTCCCTTGCGCAAGCGACACATTGCCATAGTCCTTCAGCGGAACGGCGCTCCCGTCGCCCTCCTCCTGCAAGAGCAGCTGCAGCACCGCTTCAGCGGGCATCTGGTCGTAGCGCAGCGCCGCCGTGCGCCAGAAGCAGAGCATCGTCTGCCCGTTTTTCGCGGGGAGGTAGAGGGCGACGTCCTGCTCATAATCCAAGCCGGTATCATCCGCCGGCGCAGCGTAGGGGGCAGATGGCGGCGGCAGCGTCTCGGCGGGCGCCAAGCTGCTTTCGCGGCTGCAAGAAGTAAGTGTCAGCAGCAGCGCCATCATCAGCGCCATCAAGCGAAACTTGCTTTTTTTCATGGCGTTCCCTCCACAATTGCGGTCAGCTGGCTCATGCTGATGCACCACAGTCCGCCCGTTTTCATCAGGTGGACGCTTCGCCCCGTAAACTTCTGCGATACGCCGTCCGCTAATCTCGTTCCGCTGACGGTGAAAACCGCCCGCGTGCCGGAGGCGCTGCCGCCGGAGAAGTCGAACGCGGTCAGCGCGGGATATTCCGTCCATTTGGATGCGAACGCTTCATATTCCATGCGCGCTTCGCCGGTGTCCGGGTCGCTTAGCGCAAGATAGCGGTAGAGGCGGCGGATATCGCGCTGCTGGATGCAGGTCAGGATCGTCCGCATCGTGCCGGAAGCGGTCAGCAGCAGCGATTCATCCCGCCGAAGCGGATCGGCGAGCGCATCGTCCGCCGCGTTCAGCGTATAGTATTTTTGCCGCAGCCGCATGGAATCCGTCGTTTCGCCGCGCTGCTCCAAGAGAATGACGACCTGCTGGGCAGTCGTGTTTTCCGTCACCGTCGCGGCAATCGCCTGCATCGCCAGTCTCCGGCGGAGCGGTACTTCCTGCGCCCACGCCGTGTCCGACCGCCAGTTGCTCGGCTCGTCCGAATAGCCGTTCATCAGCTGATACGACAGGGTGACGAAGAGCATTTCGCCCTGCCGGGAGGTCGAAATCACGCGCGTACCCGCCGGGAACAATCCGCGCAGCGCGGGCGCATTCAGGCTTGGCCCTTCCAGCAGCAGCCGCAGCAGCGCCGTCTCATACGGCTCATTCGGCAATCGCGAAACCGTCCGCCGCTCCGCCGCCAGCATTGGTTCGTCGCCATAGCGGTACCAGATAAGGGCGGATGTGTCTGTCGCTGCCGCATCGTCGCCATCCGCGCGGGGGATTTCGTCCTCCTGCGGCGCGGCGGTCACGGAGAGCGCTTCCATCGAATTGCCGGACGGTGCACAGGCCGTCAGCAGCATCATCAGCATGAACAGAAGCAAAGTCAGCCGAAGCCGCTTCATGCCTTTTCACCTCGCTTTGCATCCATCGGCAGGGTGACGGTGAACGTCGCGCCCTGCCCCGGCTGGGATGACACGCTGACCGTGCCGCCATGCATCGCCGCCAACTGCCGGACGATGGAAAGCCCCAGCCCCGTTCCGCCCGTCGCACGGGAACGTGCCTTATCGACGCGGTAGAAGCGCTCGAAAATGTGCTTCTGGTCTTCCTCCGGGATACCGATGCCGTCGTCTGTGACGGCGAACAGCACGTTTGCGCCGCTTTGCGCAAGCCGCACGGCGATATGCCCGTTTTCCGGCGTGTACTTGATGGCATTGTCCGTCAAGTTGTAGAAGATCTGCATCAGCTTGCCTGAATCGCCGTCGAGGGTGATGCCGGGCGCAATGTCTGCGGTAAGCATCTGTCCCTTCTGCTCGGCGGCGATTTGCAGTGTATGCACGGTTTCCTCCGTCAGTGCGGACAAATCTACTTTTGTCACGCGCAGGGGGGACGAGTGGCTGTCCATCTGCGTCAGCGTCAGCAGGTCCGTGATGATGCCGCTCAAGCGGTCGATTTCGTGGTTGATGTCCTGCATGAACTCCGTGCGCAGCTCCTGCGGCATATCCGGCTGATAGAGCATGTTTTCCAGCAGCAGCTTCATTGTCGCCAAGGGGGTTTTCAGTTCATGCGAGGCGTTGGCGACGAACTGACTGCGGCTCTTGTCGAGGTGCTCAATCTGCTCCGCCATCGCATTGTAGCTTTCCGCCAGCTCCTTGAGCTCGCCGGATGTGCGGACGTTCACGCGTGCGGACAGGTCGCCCTTGCCCATGCGGCGAATTGTCTGCGTCAGTGCCTTGACCGGGCGGGTGAGCATCCCCGACAGCATCAGCGCCGCCGCCATCGCCGCGCCCGCGACAATCAGGAACACTGTCATCAGCTGCTTTTTGACCGTTTCCAGCGCGGTTTGCAGCTCATCCACCGGCAGGGACAGCACGAGTGCGCCCCGCGTCTCGCCGCTTTGCTCCATCGCGGCAGACGCGACCGCCACATACGACACACCCGATTCCGAATCGACACGGTGAATGCCGAACGCGGATTTCTCCCCGTGCAGGAGGACGGCGACCGTCTCCGGGATACTGAGCCGCTGCCCGCTCCTTGCGCCGAAGGTATCCGCCTGCACCTTGCCGTCCATATCCACCGCCAGCAGCCGCCCGCCGAGTTCACCTGCCTGCGCGGTCAGGAGTTCGGAGAGGCCGTCCATCTGCGCCGACGCCAAAAAAGGCGCAGCCGACGAAGCCAGCTGCTCCAGAGAGCGGGTGGCCTGACGGGTGCGCTGCTGATATAAGGTGCTGCTGACCATACCGGTCAGGATAGATGCCATGATGGCGAAGGAAGCGCCGATGACCACCAGAAACGTGAGCATCAGCTTCCAGCGCAGCGACATTGCGCCGCGCACGAGCGCCGCAAGCGGCTTAGTCCTTGTCGGTGAAATAGTAGCCCACCTTCCATTTCGTGAAGATAAACTCCGGTTCATCGGGGTTGCGCTCAATCTTCTCGCGCAGGCGGCGGATGTGCACGTCCACCGTGCGCGCGTCGCCGGTATAATCGTCGTATTTCCACACGGCTTCCAGCATCTCCTTGCGGGAGAACGGGCGGCCGCGGTTGGTGATGAACATTTGCAGGAGATCAAATTCCTTCGCGGTCAGGCGCACTTCCTCTCCGCCGAGGGTGACGGTGCGCTTGACGAGGTTGACCTCCATATCGTGCACGCGGATGATTTTCTGCTCCTGCACGACGTGTCCCCCGGCGCGGCGCAGCACGGTGCGAATCCGCGCGCGCACCTCCAGAATGTTGAACGGCTTGGTCATGTAGTCGTCCGCGCCGTACTCCAAACCGAGGATTTTGTCCATGTCCTCGCCCTTGGCGGTCAGCATGATAATCGGCACACTGGATGTTTCGCGGATGCGCTGACAAACGCTGAGTCCGTCCACCTTCGGCAGCATCACGTCCAGCAGCACAAGATCATACACCCCGGAAAAGAATTTGTCCAGCGCTTCCTGACCATCCACGGCGGTATCGGTTTCGTAGCCGTCCTGTTCAAGCGTATATTTCAAGCCTTTCAAAATAAGCGGCTCATCGTCCACCAGCAGAATGCGTTTTCCCATGATGGTTCACCTCAGTATAATTTGCCGCGAACGGCTGCCTGTTTATTGTACCTTGAATTGTGAAAAAAATCAAGTCAAATTGCAATCAAATTGTCATAGTTTTTGGAGAAAGGACACGAAAAAAACGCGGCAGACAGGAGAAAACGACTGTCTGCTGCGTATCAGGGGGGTGTGCCCTCACTCCGTCAATAATTCCGTTAATTGTTCCTCATACACCTTGAAATCTGCCGCGTCCCAGTCCTCCGCAAGGGCGAACACCGCGTCCATCACGCAGTCCGCCATCTTGCCGCGATGCCCGCAGACCTGCAGCAATGCAATCAAACGCGTTTTCGCCTGCCGCACATCCTCCGGCGCGTCGTCCAAGCGGCGCAGGTCGTAATCTGCGTTCTTCCCGCATGGGCTTGCGCACGTCGCGCAGTTCGGGCTGACCTCAAACTTGTTTTGCTGGATGCGCTCGTTGAGGGCAATCAGCTGCTCCGGCGTCGCGGAAACAGCATCGTCCGAGAGGTGCAATCCAGCGAGAATCAGACCGGGCGTCGTCTCCGTCGGCGGACGAGTCGTGCAGGTACGCGCCAAGCCGATGACACTGCCCAGCAGCATCCGGCGAAGTGTCTGCAAATCCGCCATTACTTCTTGAATCCTTCCGGGAAAACGACTGTCAGCACCCACTTGAACGCTTCGGGCGCGGACACGGCGTGCGGCACGTTCGCGGGCATCACCAGCACTTCACCCGGATGCACAAGGTATTCCTTGCCATCCACGGTGAAGCAGCCTGTGCCCTCCAGCACCTGCACCATGGCGTCACCGGTGGATTCGTGGGTGCTGATTTCGGTGCCCTTGTCGAACGCGAACACGGTGATGCTGACCGCCTTGTTCTGCGCAAGCGTACGGGAGACAATCTGCCCCGGCATAACGTTCACAAGCGCCGTCAGTGCCTGCACCTTTTGATGGTCGATATTGCTGATATACATGTTTTCCCTCCAATAATGTTCGTTGGGAGCTAAGGCACCACCGCACAATTCGGCGGCGCGTCTGGCGATGTCTTTTCCGCCATCTGCGGCATGCAAATTTCTCGATTTACCGCCAGTAAACCTTCGAAATTTGCATTTGCATCTGACGAAAAATCCATTCCCCAGCCGACCACCTCATTTGTGCGGTGTTACCTTAATTGCAGTATGCCACGAATGATTCGAAAGTACAACAGCAGGTTACGCCTGTTTCGCCTTCCACGCCGTAAACGCATCCGCCAGCCGCGCAAATTCCGCCAGCGTCAGCTTTTCGCCGCGGATTCGCTCATCCAGCCCGGCGGTCTGCATCAGCGAGGCAGCGTCGGCGCGCTCCATGTGGAACGCGGCGCACAGACCGTTCGTCATCGTCTTGCGGCGAAGTGCGAACGCTGCCTGCGCCACGCGGAAGAAGTCAGCTTCATCCTGCACCTGTACCGCCGGCGTTTCCCGCCACGGCAGGACGATGAACGCGCTGTCCACCTTCGGCACGGGCGTAAAGCACTTTGCCGGTACATCCATGGCCAGATACTGGTCGCAGTAGAACTGGCTGCGAACGCTGAGCATCCCCCAGCCATCGTCGCCGGGCTGCGCCAGCACCTTGTCCGCCACTTCCTTCTGCACCATCAGCGCCATCCGCTGAATCGGAATCGGGCTGGCAAGCAGCATGGTCAGCAGCGGGGTGGTGATATAATATGGGATATTCGCGACGACAGAGAGCGGCTTGCGCAGGTCTTTCGTCACGTCAGCGAGGTTGAGCGTCATCACGTCGCCCTGCACGAGGGTGAAATTATCGCGTTCAGCGAGGAACGCCGTCAGCAGCGGAATCAGGCGTTCATCCAGCTCGATGGAGAGGACATGGTGTGCCGCATCACAGAGGTATTTGGTCATGCTGCCCGCGCCGGGGCCGATTTCCAGCACATCATCGTCCTTGGTGATTTCGCTGGATGCCACCAGCGCGGCGAGAAGATCCTCGTCATAAATAAAGTTCTGCCCCAAGCCCTGCTTGTAGCGGAGATTGCTGTCGTGAATGCGTTCCTTGGTCTTGCTCATGCGATGCTCCTTTGGGGAATTTGTCCGATGGGTATTATAGCATAGAGCGTTCGTGGAATGCAAGAGGGAAGATTTTGCGTTCACGCTGCTTGATTTTTATCGTTGCAGAAGGTTTCGCCTCTGCGGATGCGACAAGAGGGCAATGAAAACAGACGAAGTCTGCGGTCGCCCCCTTGACCCCTTCGCATTGCACACCCCCATGGTTTTTTGGATATTGTTGCAGAACCGACCTCATCCGCCTACGGCACCTTTCCCAGAGGGGAAGGTTTGGGGACGCGCGACATCCTTACCTCCCCCCTCCCACGCAAAAAGGAAGTCCGCCCACATTGAACGAACTTCCTCTTGTATTACTTCACACTGTTCACCAGCGCGACGCAGGCTTCGTGAACCTTCTGCGCGGCAGCGGCGCTGATTGCGGTGGCGTTGTCGGGGTCAGCCTTCAGCTGATTGTAGACTTCGTAGCATTCAGCCTGCAAATCCGCCAGCGTCGTTTCAACCTGCGCCTTTTCTTCGTCCGTCAGTGCGCCGAACTCGTAAAGGTTGGACAGCGTGTCCATCGTCCAGTAGACGGAATCCGCCCAGTTCTCCGGCAGGACGCAGAAGCCTTCCACCTTCACACGCTCGCCGTTCTCGTTCCGCTTGTTCTTCGTCGTTGCGTAGTACACGCCGCTTTCCGGCTGCGCTTCCACAAAATCTGCCGCTGCGGTGCTGAGCTGATAGCCAGCGTAGGTATCCGTGGTCAGCATCGGGTAATATGGCACGAAGACGCTCAGCGCCGCGTCGTCCATCGCGACCCATTCCACGGTGTCGGTGATGCTGTCTTCCTTGGCGACCTGGAAGATGTGCGTTTCAAGGTTGCGCGTCGAGCCGATGCCCGCAATGTGATAGTAGCCGACAACATCCGCGACGCTCCATGCATGGTCAAGCGTGATATTGGTATACATCGGCACGATGCTGCCATCCGCCGCGACGTTGGAAATGGCGAAATCCGCATAAACAGGTTCTTCCTTGGCGGTTGCGGCGTTGAAGTACTTCAGCGCGTTCACCATACGGGAGCCGACGCCCTGATCCGCATTGTAGGAAGCGGCATAGTCGATGGTGTTGGCTTCCTTGTCGCCGACATAAGAGCCAGCCTGCTCCGCCACGGCAATCAGGTTCGCAGAGGCCATCACGTTCTCGGTATCGTCGAGGTCAATCAGACCAATCACCGACATGTTCGGCTGCGAAAACGCCATCGTCGAGGTCAGCTTGACGGCAACATACTGCGTACCGGAAGCGTTTTCGACGTACCACACTTCCTTGTCGTCCGCAATGAAGATGCCGGAGCCGCCCGCCGCGCCGACAGAATCGTAAATGCTCAGCAGCAGTTCGACTGCTTCCTTTGCCGTCGCGGATTCGCTCAGCAATACGGTCGTGATTTCGGCCTCTTCAATGCCCTCGTCCGTGTACGGATCAACTTCATACAGCGCATCGGAGCAGCCGATGGTTTCGGTCGCGCTCACGCTCACGCCCATGCTGTTCGTTCCGCCTGCCTCATAGGGCGTATGCGCATGGGTCTGACCGCAGTCCGGGCAGACGCCATCCTTCGCCGCGCCGTTGTCATCGCGGAACGCCGTGTAGGCGTAGCTGTCCTTGGTAAAGGTGTAGGTGAAGCCGTAGCAGCCGTTGTACACCTCGCCGGCGGTATGGACGCCAGCGGGAATCGCGTAGAGCAGCTTGTTGTAGCTGTTGGAAATATCCTCCGAGCGGGCGAACATCGTCGTGCCGTCCGCGGTGAGGTCGGAACCAACATAAACAGCGGTGCAGGCAAGCGCATTGACCGACGTCAAGCAGAGTGCCAGCGCCAGGAAAAGCGGGAAAAGTTTCTTTGCATTCAGGTGAGCCATGATTGCCACCATCCTTCCTTGTGTTTGACGGAAGGCATTATACTGCATATTTATTAGCTTGTCAAGCGGTTTTGTGAATAAATATGCTTATTTCGTGATAAAAATTCAGGCATGGTGAATATGGCAGAAAAGTGGACAAATCAGCAGGAGATTTCCATCTGCGTGGCGAATCTTACCAGCAGAAAAAGCGGTATATCTGCCGCATAATACTATTTCCAGATGAAAATGCGCCAAGATGCGCCGCGAATTTTTCATTCTGGCTAACGTGAATGAAACGCAGCGTAGCAGCGCTACGCTAAGTGGAATGAACGGACGCCAGAAGGGAAAAGGTGCAAGCAGATGGTGCAGGTGAATCTGGAAATAGTATAAAAGGAGGAGGATCCCCATGAAACGAATGCTGTCCATCCTGCTGATGCTCATGCTTGTGCCGTGCGCGGCGCTGGCTGAGGAGGACGACGAACCCGTGACCCCGATGTACGAGCTGACGATGGCGCATGGCTTCCGCTTCGGCGGCGCGCTGTCCTACATGCAGCTATGGGACGCGAACTACCTGAACTTCCTGAAAACGCACTGCAACAGCATCACGGCGACGAACGAGATGAAGGCGTACTCTCTGCTTGACCAGAGCAAAAGCCGCGCCAGCAGCGACGGGATGCCGCGCATGAATTTTAGCGCGGCGGACAAGATGGTCGCTTGGGCGCAGGAGAACGGCCTCGGCGTGCGCGGGCATGTGCTGGTGTGGGATGCCTATATGACGCCGTGGTTTTTCCACGAGCAGTACGACGCAGGCAAGCCGCTTGTCAGCCGGGAGGTGATGCTCCAGCGCCTGGAGAGCTACATCACGCAGGTCATCACCCACTTTGAAGAGAAATTTCCCGGCGTGGTATACTGCTGGGACGTGGTGAATGAAGCCGTCGGCGAAGGCAGCGAGTTCGATCCGACCGACCCGCGGCACGTCCGCACCACCCGCAGCGGCGTGAGCAACGTTTTCTATGACACCATCGGCAGCGACTATGTGGAATATGCATTCCTCTACGCGCGCAACACGGTGGATGCGCTTGGGGCGGACATCCGCCTGTTCTACAACGACTACAATACGTTCTACGCCGAAAAACGGGATGCCATTGTCGCCCTGACGCGGAGCATCAACAGCTTCGCGGTGGATGCGGACGGGAATCCGCGCAAGCTCTGCGACGGCGTTGGGATGCAGGGATACATCGGCGGCTACGGCACGCAGGCGGGCTGCATGAACTCGAATGACCTTGCGCTCATCAGCACCGCCATCAAGACCTATGCGGCGGAAGGGCTGGAGGTGCAGCTGACGGAAATGGCGGTGCGCAACTTTGACGCGGCGAAAGTCGAAGAGCACGCGGATTTCTACGTTCGTCTCTTCAAGGTCCTCTGCGCCGTGAACCGCGGCGGCACGCAGCCGCTGACGGGCGTATCCGTCTGGGGCATGTTCGATTTCCCGAACGACCAGCCGACTTCCTACACCTACAAGATGAACGGCACGCACAGCGGGCTGCTGAACGAGAAGGGAATCCCGAAAGATGTTTTCTGGCAGATTGAGGAGCTGCTGAAGGAGTGAGTGACCCAAGGGGCGCTGCCCCTTGACTCCGCAAGGGAGTTCCTCCCTTGACCCTTTCGCGCGATTCAGTTGGTGACACTTTCATACAATGCCCGCGTGTTTATTGGGGGAACCCAAGGGACGCTGCCCCTTGACCCTGCCGAAGGGTCTTCGACCCTCTCGACACCCTTCTCGCGATTGAGTTGGTGACTTCTGCATACAGTGTCCGCGTGTTTATGCAGGGGGTTCGCCTCTGCGGAGGCGATTTCCCCCCGCACCATGAAAAATCAAGCCGCATAAAAAATTCCCCCTCGCCTGTATTAACACAGCACGAGGGGGAATATACATATTGATGCAATCACTTGTTGTCCACAATGATTTCCTTCAAATCATTCACCACGCTCGCCATCGACGGGTCGTTCTTGATGGCGTTGGCAATCTGGTTGCAGCCATGCAGCACCGTCGTATGGTCGCGGTTGCCGAACACCTGCCCAATCTGCGGCAGGGAGAGGTTCGTCAGGTCGCGCGTGATGTACATCGCGATTTGGCGCGGAACAGCAATTTCGCGGCGGCGCGTGGGGCGAATCAGGTCATCCACCGTGATGGAGTAGTAGTTCGCCACTGCCTGCATGATAACCTGCGCCGTCACTTCCTTGCGCACCTTCTTGGCGAAAATGTCGTGCAGCGCCTCTTCGCACAGCTGCACGGTAATCGGGCGATTCGTCAGCTGCGCATAGGCGACAAGGCGGGTCAGGCTGCCTTCCAGTTCACGGATGTTGGATTCGACGCGCGTCGCAATGGCCTCGTACACGTCCTCATCCATCGTGATGTTTTCCTGCCGTGCCTTTTCGCGCAGGATGGCGATTCGTGTTTCCACGTCCGGCTTCTTGATATCGCAGGTCAGCCCCCACGCAAAGCGGCTCTTCAGGCGATCCTCAAGGCGGGCAATTTCCTGCGGCGGACGGTCGGATGTGAGGATAATCTGCTTTCCGGCGGTATGCAGGGTGTTGAAGGTGTGGAAGAATTCTTCCTGTGTGGATTCTTTGCCGGCGATGAACTGAATATCGTCCACCATCAGCACATCAACGCTGCGGAAGCGGTTGCGGAACTGAATGTTCCGCCCCTGCTGGATAGCGGAAATCAACTCGTTGGTGAAGGTTTCACCGGGGATATAGAGGATGCGTTTGCTGGGGTCATGCTCGCGGATGAAGTTGCCGACAGCGTGCATGAGGTGTGTTTTGCCAAGGCCTACACCGCCGTAGATAAACAGCGGGTTGTAGGAATGAGCCGGGTCAGTGGCGACGGACAGCGCGGCGGCATGGGCAAAACGGTTGCCGCTGCCGACGACGAACGTCTCGAAGGTGTACTTCGGGTTCAGGGCGACCGAGCTTTCCAGCACCGTCTCCTGCTCCTCCACCGCCTTCTGCTTCAGCTGCGGACGCGCCTCGATTTCCTCCTGCGTCAGGATTTCCACATCCATCTGATGGCCCGCCACCTGGCTGAGCGCACGGACAATCGTCGAATACCACTGGTTGGTAATCAGCAGCTTCAGATTGTCCATCACCACGCGAAGCACAAGCGTATCGCCGTCAAGCAGCGCCGGAACGAGGTTGTTGCTGCCCAGCAGAGAATTGTACACTACGGCGTTGACTTCCGCGCGAAGCACCTCGCGTGTCTTTGACCACAGCTCTTCCATGTCCATCAGGGGATTCCTCCGTATTCTTTGCGCGGACGCATTGTCCGACCGGCTTTTTTGTCCGCGTTGGGGACGCAAGGGGGGCGAAAAAGGCGCACGACCGACCTGCGGCCGTGAGCCTGTGATGCTTTTGCATTCATGTCCATTCGCATCCTTTTGTATCATACCACAGGTTCGCCAAAATCGCAAGCATTCCGATTCCGTCATTTTTGTGCATGACCCATGCCGTTTTGCAGCCCGGCGGAACAAAATCTTGTGGAAAGAAGCTATGTTCTCCACAAGTTCCTGTGGATAATTTCATGCGGCGGCGTATTTTATGCTGAATCCTGCATATTTTTCTGGGAATTACCGTCCGAAAAAAAGTGCAAAAAAAGTTTGGAAACAAGGGATTTTGCCTTTGGATGTCGAAATGAAAAGGGCGGGGATTCTGCATCTCCCCCAAAGGAGGACAGGCTATGGCGATTGCAATTCCGCTTGACCGGGTGCAGCAGGTGCTGGCGATGCGAATCGGGACAGCGCTGGCGCATTCCGGGGTCGGAACACATGCGGCAGAACGGCTGCGGCACTACCGCGTGGGCGACGACCTTTCCGCCCTGTGCGAAGCGCTTCGCGATGGCTTGTTCCGCGATTTATACGCCATTCTGGGCCCGCAGATGCGCGTTTCCATGCCGGACGGACGAACCCGCCGTTTCCGCATGGAGGAGTTTCCCCTGCTGGCGGATGAGCTGCTTGCCGTCCTCTTTGAATCCCTCGGCACAACCGGAATGCCGAAGGACACGCTGATGGCGTTCGCCATGACCTCCGGCAGCCTGTGCGCTATGCGGACGCTGATGCAATTTTACCCGCTGTCATCGGCGGAAAAAGCGCTGATAGAGCGAATCCTTCGGGAAAACGCGCCGCAGGTATCCGCTGCATCCCCCAATCAACCAATGTTTTAGGAAGGAATCATCATCACATGAAAACCAAAAAGCTGCTTGCAGCCCTTTTGACGCTGCTCATCTTCCTCTCCCCCGCCCTCGCGTCGGCGGAAACCGTCGTCACGTCGTTCTATCCCATCTACCTCTTCGCCCTCAACCTCACGCAGGGCATCGATGGCATCACCATCCGCAACCTCGCCGCGCCGAACACCGGCTGTCTGCATGATTATCAGCTTTCCACCGGCGATATGAAGGTGCTGAACAAGGCGGATGTATTTCTCATCAACGGCGCGGGCATGGAAAGCTACCTCACCCGCGTGATGGACACGTTCCCGAAGCTGCCCGTGGTGGATGCGTCCGCCGGCATCACGCTGCTGACCGAGGACGGCATGGGCGAGTATGTGGACGACCATGACCATGACCACGAGGACGAAGACGCCGACGACCACGGGCATCACCACGCGGGCGAAGCGAACGCCCATATCTGGCTTGATGCGCAGAACGCCATCCAGATGGTGGACAACCTGGCGGACGGGCTTATCAGCGCCATGCCGCAGTACGAAGCGCAGATTGAGCAAAACCGCGCGGATTATGTGTCGCGCTTGACGGCGCTGGATGAGGCGCTGAAGGAGACGCTTGCAGCCGTGCCGAACAAGAACATCGTCACCTTCCACGAGGCATTCCCGTATTTTGCGCGGGCGTATGGCTTGACAGTCGCCGCCGTCGTCAACCACGAGCCGGGCGACGCGCTGTCCCCCGCGCAATTGGCGGAGCTGGTGCGCACTATCCGTGAGCTGAACAATCCGCCGCTGTTCACCGAGCCGCAGTACGATGATATGGCGGCGCAGACGATTTCCCGCGAGACGGGCGCGCCGATTTACACGCTTGACCCCGTTGTGACCGGCCCGGAAACCGACGTGCCGCTGACCTACTATGAGGATCGGATGCGCGAGAACATGCAGACGCTCTTGGTCGCGCTGACCCCTGCGGAAGGAGAATAACCATGCACTTTCTGATTGTGAACGATGACGGCATCAACAGCCCGTTTCTGCCGATTCTGACGCAGGCGGTCAAGCGTGCCGGGCATCGGGTGACGGTCTGCGTGCCAGCGACGCAGCAGAGCGCAAAGGCACATGCATTCAGCATCGAGCAGCCGATTCTGGCGGAGAAGCGCGAAGTGCCCGATGCGGATGAAGCGTGGGCAATTTTCGGTACGCCGGTGGACAGCTGCCGCATCGGAGCAATGAACCTCGCGCCGGACGCGGACGCCATCATCAGCGGCATCAATTTGGGCTACAACGTCGGCATGTCGGTGTATGTGTCCGGAACCGTCGGTGCGGCGCGGGAAGCGACATTCCTGCACAAGCCGGGCATTGCCGTATCCGCCGAGAAGCAGACGCCGCACGACACGCTGGCGTACCTGTCCGACTGGGCAGTGGAGATGGCGGAGAAGCTGGTCACGCGCGGCGCGCCGGAACTGACGGTGTGCAACCTGAACGCGCCGCCGATTCCCCGCGCGGAGCTGAAAAGTCAGGTGCTGTGCCCGCTGAACCGCGCCGGCTACCGCGACAGCTACGAGCAGCGCATCAGTCCGCGCAAGCAGACGTACTTCTGGCTCTCCCCGATGAAGCAGGATCCGCCGCTGCCGGGCAGTGACCAGGCGTACCTCGATGCTGGGCATCCGACGTGCACGTTCCTGACGATTGACGGGCAGTCGCAGGAAGAATTTGCGGACTGGCTGAAATAATATCATGACAATTGAAAACCCATACAGGGCATTTACGCGCCCCGTATGGGTTTTTGTATTGATTACCTTCTGCGCTTCGGGCGGTGCGTTCCAATCAGCAGGAACGCCATCACGCCTGCCGCAATGCCGCCATACAGCTTGAGCTCGTGGCTCCAGCCGTATCCGGCAATCACCGCTTTCGCCTGCAGGCGCTGACCAAAGTTCAGTTCCTTCCCCAGCAAATCGGACAGCGAGACATGCCCCAATCCCGGCAAATCAACGCCGCCATCAATCAGCGCATTCAGCGAGAAGTTAAATTCACCGACACCGGGCAGGTTGCCGTCCACATGAATCGCCATCATGTCCTTCACCGTGTCGGGGTCAATGTCGTGACCCACGGCGGTGCGGAAAACGGGGTTCAGCACGCGGTAATAGTCGCTGGTTTCAAACGTATCAGCGGCATAGAAGCCCAGCGCGCACGCCAGCACGCCCAAAATCAGGACAAGCGCAAATAGTTTTCTCATTTGCTCTATTCCTTACCTGTTGGGCATGTTATAGCGGGACATGAAATCCTTCTTGATGGCTTCCAGCTTTGCCTGATCCTGCGCACGCTGTGTGCGGGCGCTTTCCTGAATCTTCTTCGTTTCGTCCAGCCCCGTCATAATGGTGCGCCAAGTGGTTTCCAGCGTATCCGCCTTGATAGAACTGCCAGAGGCAAGGCGCGTGGTGATTTTCGCCTGCTCCACCGTGTTGCGGGCGTTCTTCAGCAGCATTTCGTTCGTCCGCTCATCCAGTGCGGAAATAGCATCCGCCTGAATCTTCTGCCGCTTGAGCATAATCGCCTGCGCAAGCGCCTGCTTAAAGACAGGCAGCGTGACGATAAACGCCGAGTTAATCTTGCGGACAAGGTTCATGTTGCTGAACTGAATCGTCTTAATCATGGGGATGGACTGCAAAGCGACGCTCTCCGCCGTGCGCAGGTCCTGCGTGCGCTGCTCCAGCATCGCCAGCGCCTGCTGAAGCGACTGCAATTCAAACGTGATGGACTGGTCGCCTGTTGCTTCCATCTGCTGCTGAAGCTGGGTCATGTAATTCTGAATTTCCTGACAGCCCTGATCGCCCGCGACAATGTACTTCTCCAGCTCATGGAAGTAGCCCACGTTGGCTTGGAACATCGTCTCCAGCTTTTGATTCGACTGCTTGATTTCCCCCTCATACTGCTTCAGCTGGACGTAGATTTTGTCCACCTCGTTGCCCATCGTGTTGTACTTCGCCAGAATCTTGTCCAGCTGCTTGCGCAGATTGCCGAACAGCTTGCCAAACAGCGACGGGTTTTCACGAATCTCGTTGATATCAAACTGATCCATGATTTTCGCCAGCGAATTGAGCATCTTGCTGGATTCATCCAGCTGGCTCATGTTCATGCTGCGCAAGACAACATCCGATGCCTTGGAGATTTCTTCCGCCGAGTGGTTGCCGAAGGCAACAATCGTGTTCAAGTCGTTGACGTCGATGCTGGCGGTCAGCGACTCAATTTCAGGCGAATGGGCAAGCTGCTTCTGCGTCGCCTGCTGATCCGCAATGATGTCATAGGGCTGCACTTCCATCAGCGCCGTTTCCGGCTTGGCGGCGACGGCCGTGGTCGGTGCGCCTGCGGGACGGTTGAAATTCATTGCCATTGTCAGTTACCTCTTTTCAGTATGTTTTCAAGCCACGAACGTTTGACTGGGGTCAGTGCGTTAAAATCCGGCACTTGCAAATCGTAGACGTATTCGCCGATTTGGTGCTCCACCGGATAATTCCCATTGAGGTAGCGCTCAATCGTCTGATACCCGGTCGGGACAAAGAGCGCAATGTCAAAGCCCACCAGATTCAGGAAGGTCATCAGGATTGCATCCTCCAGCGAACACGGCTGTTCGCCCGTACACAGCACCACCATCTTGGGATTCTTCTTCGTAAAATCGAAACTTTGCAGCCGCCGGACGATATCGCGGTTCATGTTCAGCACCGTCGCCAGCACCGTGTATTCCGTGCCGTTGGTGAACGTGCCTTTGATTATCCGCTCATCCAGCATCAGCTGCACCTTGTCAAACATATGCTCCTGCAGTTCTTCGCGCAGCAGAGCGAACGGATATTGGCGGTCTGCCTTGATTTCCTCGCGCTTCAGCCTGCCGTTTCGCAGCGTTTTCACCGCCAGCGGCTGAAACTGGTTGGCTGCGCCGGTTACAACATAGGGCAGCGAGGGAATCAGCATCGTGTCATCTCCCAGCAGAAGTTTGATTTTCTGCCAGTATGCCTCCACCTTGCCATCCTCCACGCCGGAAACCTTTGCATACACCACGGGCATGTTGACCACTTGATTCACCGTGCTGAAATTCGCGCGGTATTTGAGTTCCTGACTCCAGAGGATGAACACCTCGTCATAGGTGGTTTGCAGCGTAATCGCGTCCGCCCGCGAGAACTGCCGATTGCGGTAAATACCTGAATCGGTGTAGAGAATCGACGTTAAGTCCTGCTCAGCGTTCGAGGCCATTGTGCGCATCTGAACGCTGCCGCCGTCGCGCGGGAATTTCGGCACGGGCATGGAGTCCTTGCCCGTCAATTCCAGCAGCTGGTCGCTCTGCACGGTGCACGGGCGGCTCAAATCGCACGCGAGAATCAGGATATCCACGGGGAGCTGGGCAAGGTACTGCACAAACAGCGCGTCATGCTGATTTCTGCACCCGCCCATCAGCACAAAGCACGGAATTTCGCTGCCCTTGTAGCCCTGAAACAGCGCCGCCTGATACTGCCGAATCCAGCAAAGCAGATACACGGCGGAAATCAGGAGGCGGTTCAGGTTCGGTTCGGCTTTTGCCGCCGCCATCATCGTCCGGACAAACGCCTGCTGCATCAGCCGCTGCAGCTCCACATTCGCACACGCGGGCAGATTCCCGGCAATGTCGATTATCAGCTCCTCCTGCGAGCGGTACGGGTGACGGCGGATTTGCGCCGCTTCCTCCGGGCCGGGCAGGGATAATCCGTCGTCAACAATGGCGATTCTGCGCCCCGTGCTGCGGAACTTCTGGTAGAACTGGAACAGGCCGCTGATGTACGTCTGCTTATCCGGCACGCCTTTTAAGCGGATGAACGCATGGTAGAACAGGCGGAAGTCGTCGCCGCGTTCCGCAATGGGGGTCAGGATTTCCTCATAGGATGCTTCCTTCATCCACGCATTCGTGCACGCCATCCGCGACGGCTTCGGGAAGTATGTTTCGGGGTCGCGCCGCTGCGGCACAGCGGGTGACGTTGTCCGCATCATCTGGTTCGGCGCTATCGCCGGACGCGGCACAGCGGGGGAAGGCTGGCGCATCGGCTGCGCGGATGTCACCGGGCGCGGCGCAGACTGCGACGGCTGGCGCATGTTTCCCGCCGCTGCCGCCGCCATTTCCTTGCGGAACTGCTTGAGTGTGAAATCCTTCGCGAAGGGCATCCCCTGCACGCTCAGCAGCTGCGACCATGCCGAGGCTGCATCCTGCTTCAAGTACGCCGCGTCGCCCTGCGGCTCCAGCAGCAGTATGTCCGTCCCCATCATCGACAAAATGCGCAGGAGAATCAGCTCATGCGCCGTAACCGCATTGCATTCGTAGAGAATGCGGGGCGGATTGTCGTCGCCCAGAAAGGGCATCAGGCGCTCGAATTTGTAGTACAGCCAGCACATCACCTTCATGTAGATGTTCCGGATGATGCTGTCCGTTTTTCCCTTCCGCTTCAATTCATCCATCTGGTCGCACATTGCTTCGGCAAACGAAACGCGATTTGCCTGACTCATGCGCGGCATCCACTTTTGCAGCGCTTGGGTAATGAACGCCGGATTCGGTTCAAACGCACTGCCCAGCATTTCCGTCAGGTAACTCAGCTGCCGCTCATCCGGATTGCCGATTTGCCCCTCAATGATAACGCCCTTTGCGCGCGCCGCTTCGTGGTAGCGCCAGAGAAAATCCTTGATTTCCGGGCTCCATTGGCACAGGCGCACAAAGTATACCCCCGGCGCATTTCCTCTTTGGCGCATGGGCAGGAGCAAATCAGAAAGGTTGCTTGCGTTGATTCTGTTAGCCATGGCTGCCTCGTTCATAGCGACTCATTTTATACTTGTTCATCACAAATCCCAGCACCGAGCCGATCATGCCGCCCACGATATGCGCCATCTGCGAGATGTTATCCGCCGTGAAAAGCCCTTGATACGCCTGCTGCCCGATGTAAATCGCGGCAACAAGAATGAACGAAAGCGGAATCGTATGCTCTTCCGTGATGGTAATGGATGAGAGGAGAATCATCGCGAACACGATGCCGCTCGCCCCCAGCAGGCGAATGTTCGGGAAGAAAATCAGGTTTGCAAGCCCCGTCGCCAGCGCCGTCACCAGCATGATGAACACCATGTTGGACGTGCCGTACTTTTCCTCCAGCATCGGCCCCAGAATCAGGACATACATCATGTTGCCCATCAGGTGATTCCAGTTTGCGTGGCCAAAGACGTGGCAGACGCAGCGCAGATACGCCAGCGGATCAAGAAACGAGGAACGATAGACGCTGAACACAGCCCGATTGCTTGCCCCTTTTGTCAGGACATTCAGCAGCTGCACCGCAAAGCAAATCAGGACAAAGGACAAGATAGCGGGGGCGTTGTAACTAATCCGAAGGCGTTTGCTGTTCTTCATGCTCCTATTTTCCTCCGCAGACGCGCTGTATTTTGAAAAAAAGAGGAGGAAACGGGGTACGTCTCTTCCTCCGTCAGGTTATTTCCGCACCGTTATACATTCACGCCGAAGTTGATGCAGAGTGCTTCGAGTCCGCCCTGGAAGCCGCTGCCGATGGCGTTGAACTTCCATTCACCGTTGTGGCGGTAGATTTCCGCAACAACAATCGCCGTTTCAATGGAGAAATCCTCCTCCAAATCGTAGCGAATCAGCTCCATACCCGTGGATTCATCCACAACGCGGACGTACGCATTGCTGACCTGCCCGAAGTTCTGGCGGCGCTCGGCGGCGTCGTAGATGGTTACGGTGAAGTCAATCTTCTCCACGTTCGCCGGAACCGTGGCGAGGTCAACGAAAATCGTCTCGTCGTCGCCCTCCCCAGCGCCGGTTCTGTTGTCACCGCCGTACCGTACCGCGCCGGATGGATCAGCTGGATTGCTGTAAAACACGAAGTTCGAATCGTTCGCAACCTTGCCATTCGCGCCCAGCAGAAATGCAGAGGCATCCAAGTCAAAGTCATGTCCGCCGTCGTAGCGGTTCACGTCCCAGCCCAAGCCGACCATGATTTTGCTCAAGCCGGGGTTGCCCTTCGTCAAATCAACCTTCTGACCCTTCTTCAAATTCACTGCCATGATAATTCCTCCTTTTTATCGTCCGATGTCAGACCTTCTCTTTCAAGCAGCGCGCCGTTCACCGGAGAACATCATTCTGCTTTCATTATACACCTTTATTTCCATTTTTTCAAGCAATTCAACAGCCATTCCGAAAAAAGAACGACGCAAAAAACGGGCAGGCGTATGTGCCTGCCCGGAGAAAATTCGCGTCCAACGCGCTGCCGAGTTGTGCGGTGCTGCCTATACCCGATCATCCTTCCGCTCTTCCCGTCCCGCTGTGATCCGTCGCGAACGTGACCTCTTTCACCTGCTTTTTCCTTGAATGCAGGCGTTTTTCCGCCAGAAGCCGCGCAAATTCGCCCTCGTCAATCGGCAGGGACACGGGCTTGCCTGTCCACGAGGAAAGGTGCATGGCGTTGGACAGCATCAGCGCGCGGATACCCTCTGCCCCGTCCGCCACCAGCGGCGCGCCGTGCAGGATATGCGCCGCAAAAGCGTTCAGCACACCGACGTGCTGCGGATTCTCCCCGTCCAGCGGCAGAGTCTCCATCTGCACCTCAGCGTGGGGGTATGCGGATGCGCTTCGGCGGTAATAGGCGGATTCGCTCTGCGGCAAGCGCCATAGCGTCAGCTGACCGTTTTCGCAGACGACTTTGCCGCGGTCACAGGCGATTTCCAGCCGATTCGTGCCGGGCAGCTCCCCGGTAGAGGCGATAAAAACGCCCGTCGCGCCGCCCGGAAATTCCAGATAGGCGGTCACGTCGTCCTCCACCTCAATGTCGTGCCATTTGCCCTCGTGGCAGAACGCGCGCACCGTTGTCGGCAGTCCGCAGAGCCATTGCAGCAAATCCAGCTGATGCGGGCATTGGTTGAGCAGCACGCCGCCGCCCTCGCCCGTCCACGTTGCGCGCCAAGCCCCGGAATCGTAATACGCCTGTGAACGATACCAGTCCGTCACCACCCACGTCACACGCTTCAGCGCGCCTAACTCGCCGGAATCCAGCAGCGCTTTCAGGCGGCGGTAGACGCAGTTCGTGCGCTGGTTGAACATGAGCGCATACGTCCTGCCCGTCTCCTGTGCGGCGGCGATGACCGGGTGCAGCTGCGCCGTGTAAACACCCGCGGGCTTCTCGCTCAATACATGCAGTCCTGCCCGGAGCGCCGCCTCCGCAAGCGGCGGATGCAGCTCGTGCGGCGTGGCAATCAGCACGGCGTCGCACGCATGGGCGCGGATGAGCGACATACCGTCGGCATAGATGCCCGTTCCGGCGGGGAGCGTCTGCTGCGCCCAGTCACGGCGGTCTTGGCGCGGATCAGCGACGCAGGTCAGCGCAATTTCCGGCGTTTGCCCGGACAGGATGAGCCGGCAGTGCTCCGAGCCCATGTTGCCAATGCCGATAATACCGAGGCGAATCTTCTCCACGCTGATTTCCTCCTTGGAATAGGTTACTTTCTCGTGCTTCCAAAGCTGCCGGAAACGTCGATGGCAGCATCCACTTCGTCCTTATGGCGGGATGTCCTGCGTTTTTCATTCAGCAGCTTCAAGAACAGTTCTTCGTCAATAGGCAGCGAAACGGTCTGATTCGTCCACGAAGAAAGGTGCATGGCGTTGGACAGCATCAGCCCGCGGATACCCTCGCGCCCGTCGGCAACAAGCGGCGTACCGTGCAGGATGTGCGCTGCGAAGGCGTTCAACACGCCCGCGTGCTGCGGATTTTCGCCGTCTGTCTGCACGATTTCGTGCTGAATATCCGGCACGCCGAACGGCTCTTTGCACACGGGGCACCAGTCGCGCTCATCCACGCTGAGCGTATCCAGCGTCAATTGGTCGTTCTCGATGCGAATCCGTGCGCGCGTTCCGATGATTTCCAGCCGGTTTTCGCCCAGCGCGTCCCCCGTGGATGCAATGAACGTGCCCGTTGCGCCGTTTGCAAATTCCAGATAAGCGGTCACGTCGTCCTCCACCTCGATGTCGTGCCATTTCCCCTCATGGCAGGCGGCGCGCACCTGCACGGGCAGCCCACAGAGCCATTGCAGCAAATCCAGCTGATGCGGGCATTGGTTGAGCAGCACGCCGCCGCCCTCGCCATCCCACGTTGCGCGCCACGCCCCGGCATCGTAGTAGCTTTGCGTGCGATACCAGTCCGTCACAACCCAGATCATGCGCTTGATTTCGCCCAGTGCGCCGCTGTCAATCAGTTCCTTCGCCTTGCGGTAGACGCAGTTCGTGCGCTGGTTGAACATCATGCCGAATGTCAGTTCGGGATGCTTATCCGCCTCCGCGATCATGTCCCGCACCTGCAAGGTGTACACGCCCGCCGGCTTTTCGCACAGGACATGCTTTCCATGGCGGAACGCCTCAATCGCCAGCGTCGGATGCTGATAGTGCGGCGTTGCAATCAGCACTGCGTCGCAGGTATCGGACGCAATCAAATCGCTGCCCTCGCAGAAAACCGCAGCGTCCGGCACGGTTGCGCGAATCCACTCTCGGCGGCTTTCCTTGCGGTCTGCCATGGCGGTCAGCTGCACTTCCGGGCATTTGCCGCTCAGGATGTTGTGGGTATGCAGGCTGGCAATGCCGCCCGCACCGATGATTCCAAGTCGAAGCATACCGAAACACTCCCATCATAGAGCCAAGCAGACTCTTTGTCAATTTCAATCAGGGAAAAACAGAAATATCAGGAGGGTTATTCCGAAAAAAAGGACTGCGTCCAAGACGCAGCCCCCTTTTTGTGAAGTTTGCGTGCGCTTATTACTTCTGCGCCATCGGATAGAAGCCGCGGTATGCGCCATCCTTGTATGCCTGACGCTGCTCGTCGATAATCTGCTGACCGCCGGCGGAAAGGATTTCGTTGGTGTACTTATCCCACGTTGCGTCGAAATCTTCCGGCTTGCAGGTCACAACCTGAACCAGCAGTTCCGCTTCCTTGGAGATGATGGTCGTGCCATAGTCAATGCGGGACTGGATGGTGCGGGTGAAGCTGATAGGTTCGTAAGCGCCGTTATTGGAAATCATAAGGCTGTCCGCCACAACATCTTCGTAGCCGTGGAAGTCCATGGCGGTCGCGGCGTAGTTCAGCTCGTCAGAGCCGTAGTAGTAGCCGTTGCAAATCGGCGCGCCGTCGGTCGCGTGCATCTTGTGCGCGTCGTCGGTATCGTTGATGTTCTTCAGGTCGGTCGGAATGTTGTTTTCGTTGACGGTGGTGTAGTTGTAGCCCTTTTCGCCGTTCTGCAGCGCATACAGCGATTCCGGCTTGCACATCCAGTTCAGGTACTTAATCGCGGCGACCGCAACCTTTTCATCCACAGAAGCGGGGATGAAAATCGCCTGACCAGCGGCGGTGTAGGATTCATGCGGGGTCGTGCCGCTTTCGGGCTTGAAGGGGTCGCAGGCAATCCAGCTCGCGCCGGGAACGTTCTTCGCCAAATCCTGCGCGTAGGACTTTTCCATGCGCCACGCGGCATCCCAGTTGCCGACCCAGAAGCCGTCATAGCCGTTCACGCGGTCGCTGTCGGTCTGCTTGGAGTTCTCAATGCCGAAGTAATCGGAAACCAGACCCTCATTGAAGAACTTGTTCATCCAGCGCAGCGCTTCCTTCGCGCCAGGCAGCATGTAGTGGAACTTGTGGTTCGCCACCCAGTCTTCCTCGGTAATCTTGCTGTAATCAAGGAAGGCATCCATCTGGTAAATCCAGCCGTAGAAGGGGTCAGCCGCGTACAGGTCGGAGGAATACGGCACGGTTTTTTCGCCGCCCAGCTTCTGCTCCTTCGCCGCCTTCAGGTAGGCATACAGCTCTTCCACGTTCGTGGGAACTTCCATGCCCAGCTTTTCCAGCCAGTCCTTGCGGATGAACATGCTCTGCGTCGCGACGATGATGCGGCGCGCGGGCAGGTAATACTGCTCTTTGCCGGCGCCCACGTCATACTGACCGTACTGCAGCACCTCGTCGCCGAGGAATGCCTTCAGTTCCTGACCGTATTCGGCCAGCAGGTCATCCAGCGGCAGGATGCCGCCCATGTCGATGTACTGCTGCACCAAATCCGTGCCGTAGGTCATGCAGATATCCGGGGCCGTTCCGCCCGCCAGACGGGTGGAAAGAATCGTGCCTTCCTCCCAGCGGGAAACGGGAATCCAGTTAACCTTGATGTGGTTCGGATTACCAAAGTTCTCCTGAATGTAGTGCAGCTGCCAGCAGTCCTCCACGTTGAAGCCTGCGATGGAGCGGTCATACATTTCGACGTTGAGCGTTACCCAATCGTCATCCGCCGCCAGTGCCGTCAGCGGAAGCGCCGTCAGCAGCAGGCACAGCGTGCAAACCAGAGCCAGAAACTTTTTCATAGGGGTACTCCTTTCTATCTTGAACGGCTTTTGCCGCCCGTTCCAATGGAAATGTGGGATGATGATACTAATTCGATTCTAAAACATGGCATCGAGCATAGCAGATTTTTCGTTCCGGCAAAGCTGAGTGAAGCGAGGCGTACTGGAGGTACGCACGAGCGGAACGAAGCAAAGCCGGGGCGAAAAAGATGCTGTGCGAATGTCATGGTTTAGATGAGAATTAGTATTAGCCCTTGACTGCGCCCATCGTAACACCCGCCACGAAGTAGCGCTGCACAAACGGGTACACAATCAGGATGGGGAGCGTCGCGAAAATGATGGTTGCGGACTGAATGGATTCGGACACGTTGGTGCTCAGGTCATTCGAGCTGCCCTCCGCGACGGCGACTTCCACCGACTGGCTGCCCTTGATGAGGTTGTACAGCTTGAGCTGCAAGGGCTGCAGTTCACGCGAGGTGATGTAGTACAGCGCATCGTTGAAGCTGTTCCATTTGCCGACTGCGTAAAACAGGGAAAGCGTCGCCAGCGAGGAGAAGCTCAGCGGCAGGAAAATGCGGGTGAGGACTTGGAAATCCGTCGCACCGTCAATCGACGCCGCCTCCACCAGCTCATACGGCAGGGAAGAAAAGAAATTCTTCAGGATGATGACGTTGAACGTGGAAATCAGCCCCGGAATAATCAGCGACCACATGCTGTCAAGCATTCCGAATTCCTTCACGTTCAGGTAAATCGGAATCGTGCCGCCGGAGAAGTACATGGTAAAGACGATGAAGAACATGATGACGCGCTGCCCCTTGAGGCGACGCATGGACAGCGGAAACGCCACCAGAATCGTCATTACCATCGCCAGCACGGTGTAAATTACCGTCAGTTCGATGGTATAGAGCAGGCTGTGCCACATCGAATTGTCGCTGACGATGAGCTTGTAGGCATCGACGTTGAATTCCACCGGCCAGAACGACACTGCACCGCGCAGAATCGCAGACTTGGAGGACATCGACATGGCAATGACGTTGATGAATGGCAGCGTGCAGATCAGCACGAAGAGCATCATCACGATGATGAGGATAATCTGCCCTACACCGAGTTTCTTCTTCTTCTCAGGGCAAATATGCGCCTGTGTGGAAATCGCAGTCATGACAAATCCTCCCCTCTTACCAAATACTCTGTTCGTCGAACAGGCGGGAAACGGTGTTTGCGCCCGTAATCAGCACCAAGCCCACGATGGACTGGAACAGACCAATGGCGGTTGCGCGGGCGAACTGGCTGTTGGTAATGCCGGCGCGGTAAACGAAGGTGGAAATGACGTCGCAGTAGTCCTTGACCTTGGTATTGCCGATGATAAACGGGCGGTCAAAGCCGATGGACATCATACGCCCGATGTTCATAATCAGCAGAACGACGATGGTGGAACGGATGCCGGGCAAGGTGACATGCCAAATCTGCTGGAGCTTGTTCGCGCCGTCAATGCGCGCCGCTTCAAAGAGGTTCATGTCCAGGCCGGTAATCGCCGCAAGGTAGAGAATCGTGCCCCAGCCCATCGACTGCCACACGCCGACCAGCACATAGGTGAACGTCCACGTCGGGCCATCCGTCAGGAAAGGAATGTTCTCGGAAATCCAGCCCCAGCGCAGAAGCGTGGAGTTGATGACGCCCGACGTCGGCGCAAAAATCTGCAGCACCATGCCGCCGATGATGACCCACGAGAGGAAATGCGGCAGGTACAGCATCGTCTGCGAAAACTTTTTGAGCATGGGCGTTCGCATTTCGTTGAGCAGGATGGCGAGGATAATCGGGACGGGGAAGCCGAAGAGCAAGTCCAGCCCGTTGAGAATCAGTGTGTTCTTCAGCGCGATGCCAAAGTCGCTCATGCCGAAAACGAACTTGAAGTTGTCCAGGCAAATCCACTTGCTCTTGGCGGGATTGAACATGTTATACTTCTGGAAAGCAATTTGAAGCCCCGCCATCGGCTTGTAGCAGAACAGAATGTACCAGACAATCGGAATCAGCAGCATCAGGTACAGCCGCCAGTCGCGCTGGAGCCAGTGTTTCTTGCGCTTGCGGCGCGGATGCGCCGGGGCAGCGGCTTTCGCGGGATTTGTCATAAGCAAAAACCTCCATTTCTAACGAATTATGGTTTCCGTAAAGGTGTACAAAAACAACTCTCTTTTGCGGGATGCAAAATAGAATCCATGCAAAGAACCTGCTGTTTTTTCCAGCAGCATCAACCAACATCTGACCGGCACTGCCAACGGGAAACCACGGGAGACGCTGCACGAGGCAGCCTGTTACGGGAACGTCACGCTCCGTTTCCGTATCGTTAGTTTGATTATAGCCGACGCAAGTTGCACAATCAATGTAAATCCTGCTTGAAAATATGTGAATCCTGCTGTATAATCAAAGCATCTGAACCCAGAAAGGAGCTGAAACGATGAGATTTACGGAGACCATCAACGGCTACAACGCGATGGGACGCGAAGACGCGGAGTACGAAGCGTGCTATGCCATAGCGGAACACCACACCGTCGGCGGGCTGCATTGCCACGATTTCTACGAATTTTACATCCACTATCAGGGCGGTAAGGTCTACTATGTGGACGGCAGCGTGTTTCCGCTGCAAAACAATCAGCTGATTATCATGCCGCCGTTTCGGATGCACGGGCTGGTGGGCGGCAGTTCGCTGCAGCACTACGAGCGCGGCTTCCTGTATCTGCGCCCGGAAACGCTGCGAAAGCTTGGCTTCGGGCAGATTGACCTCCAGCGTTACTTCGACAGCCGCCTGCAGTCCGGAAAATTCTACTATGAACTGCCGCAGGCGGATGCGCTGGCGTGCAAACAGCTGCTGATAGACATCTCCGCGCAGCAGGACATGCCGGACGAGATGGTGCAGTTCCGCAATTACGGGCGCATCATCGACTTCATGGTCATGGTCTGCCAAGCCGTGCAGGGAACAACCGCTCCTATTCAGCCAAGCGTTGTCAACGATGTGATTTTCGATGTGCTGCAATACATCAACGACCACTTCACCGAACCGCTAAAATTGGAAGACATTGCGCGCCGCTTCGCCATCAGCGTATCGTACCTTTCGCACGAGTTTACAAGCTACGCCGGGCGCAGCGTCTACGAATACATTCTCTACCGCCGCGTGCAGCTGGCGAAGGAGAATCTGCTGACGGACATGAGCCTGAGTGAAGTAGCCGACCGCAGCGGGTTCGGCGATTATTCCGGCTTTCTGCGCAGCTTCCGGCGGATGACGGGCATGGCTCCGAACGCCTACCGCAAGCAGCGCAGCGGCGGACACTAATTGCTGTTTTGTCTGATTAGGACGACAATCTGCCAAATCCGCCGAATTGAAAACAAGATTCGCATAGAAATCTTGATGTCAATGTGCTATCATGCAGATAACGCATCACGCAGCGTTGAGTATTGTAGAAGGAGCGAATGCCATGATTCGGATTGCCATCGTGGGTACGGGCAACATTTCCCACGCCCATGTGGAGGCCTACCTGCGCTTCCCGGAGCGCTGCAAGATTGTGGCGCTGGTGGATATTGTGCCGGAAAAGGCGCAGAAGATGAAGGAGGATTATCACCTGACCGAAGCGGAGGTCTACGACGACCACCAGAAAATCCTTTCACGCAAGGATATTGACTTGGTCGACGTCTGCACGCCGCCGTACGTCCACGCCAGCATTTCCATCAACAGCCTGCGTTCGGGCAAGAACGTCGTCTGCGAAAAGCCGATGGCGGCATCGCTGGAAGAGTGCGACGAAATGCTCCGCGCCCGCGATGAAAGCGGCAAGAAACTCGCGATTATCGCCCAGAACCGCTTCCGCCAGCCCATCAGCAACTTGAAAAAGCTGCTCGACAGCGGGCTTGCGGGCAAAGTGCTGTGCGCATCCGTCACATCGGCATGGTGGCGCGGTCACTGCTACTACGACCTGTGGTGGCGCGGCACATGGGAGAAGGAGGGCGGCGGCTGTACGCTGAACCACGCCGTCCACCATATTGACATGCTGTGCTGGATGATGGGACTTCCGCAGACCGTGACGAGCGTGATGGCGAACGTCGCGCACGACAACGCTGAGGTGGAGGATTTGTCGCTGTCCGTGCTGCAATATCCGGGCGCGCTGGCGCAGCTGACGGCCTCCGTCGTGCATCACGGCGAAGAGCAGGAGCTGGTCTTCCAGTGTGAGAAGGCGAAAGTCGCCGCGCCGTTCAGCGTGTACGCGTCCATCTCCAAACCGAACGGCTTCCCGATTGAAAATACGGAGTTAGAGCAGAAAATCCGCGATTTTGTGGATGCGCAGCCGCAGCTTCCCTACGAGGGGCACGCGGGCGAATTGGAAAACGTCCTCTCCGCGCTGGAAAAGGACACCCTGCCCGCAATTGGCGGCGAGGATGGCCGCCGGACGATTGAGCTGATTACAGCCGTCTATAAGTCAGGCGCGACAAAGCAGACAGTCACGCTGCCGCTGCAAAAGGACGATCCGTTCTACACGGTGGAAGGCATGATGCGCGCCGTGCCGCATTTCTACGAGAAAACCACGTCTGCCGCGTCGCTTGACGGCACGATTACGCTCGGCAGCGATTATCAGCAGAAATAATGGGAGGTCATCACGATGAAAGTATCAGACGGCATGAACTATGCGCCCAAAGGCAAGGCGCAGCCCGTCGTGAAGCCGGGTGAATTTATCTTTTCTGCCGCGCACCTTGACCACGGGCACATCTACGGCATGACAAACGGCCTGCTGGAGGCGGGCGGCACGCTGAAGTACGTCTACGACCCCGACCCGAAGAAGGTGGAAGCGTTCGTAAAGGCGTACCCGCAGGTGAAAGTCGCCCGGAGCGAGGAAGAACTGCTTAACGACAAAGAAACGAATATGGTCTGCGGCGCGGCGATTACGAACGAGCGCTGTGCGCTGGGGCTGCGCGCCATGCAGGCGGGCAAGGACTACTTCACCGACAAAGCGCCCTTCACCACCTTGGAGCAGCTGGACAGCGCCAAGAAGATGGTGGCGCAGACGGGCAAGAAGTACATGGTCTATTACGGCGAACGGCTGCATGTGGAAGGCGCGGTGCTGGCGGGCAACCTGATTGAGCAGGGCGCTATCGGCAAGGTCATCCATGTGGAGGGCTTCGGGCCGCATCGGCTGGGCGCGGCAGGGCGGCCGCAGTGGTTCTTTGAGAAGGAGAAGTACGGCGGCATCCTCTGCGATATCGGCAGTCACCAAATCGAGCAGTACCTGTTCTATGCGGGCGAGGAGGACGGCACAGTCTCCCGCAGCCGCATTGCCAACTACGCGCATCCGCAGTATCCGGAGCTGGACGACTTCGGCGACTGCGCCATCAACGGTGCAAACGGCACGACGTTCTACTTCCGCGTGGACTGGTTCACGCCGGACGGCCTGCGGACGTGGGGCGACGGGCGCACCATCATCATCGGCACGAAGGGGTACATTGAAATCCGCAAGTATGTGGATGTCGGTACGGAGCGCGACGGCGGCAACCATGTGTTCCTCGTCAACGACCAAGGCGAGCAGTACATCAACGCAACTGGCTTGACGGGCTACCCGTTCTTCGGTGATTTGATTCTGGACAGCCTGAACCGCACGGAAAACGCAATGACGCAGGCGCACGCCTTCAAGGCGGCGGAACTGTGCCTGATTGCGCAGAAGCAGGCGGAAATGGTGTATCAAGCGAAATAATACTGTTTCCGGATGAAAATGCGCAAGCAGATGGCGCAGGTGAATCCGGAAATAGTATAAAGCAAGGAAGCAAGCCCGTCGGCTTCCTGTGATTTGTGCAGGCGGTCGGCGGGCTTAGTTGGTTGTATACAATGGAGGTTGTGGACTTTCGCGCCACGGATGAAGAGGTTGATAATCATGGTGATGCGCTCCGTTTTGTAGGATGATTTAAGCTTGGAAGATTAGGGATTCGAGGTCGACCCACATGGCAGGGCGAACAAGCCCAGAAGCGAATGTGACATCACCATAGAAGAGTGAGCCATCAGTGGAAACATATGCCGCATTCGTCTGGCTATTGCCGGGTGAGCGTAGCCACCACCATCCTGCTGACACTCCATCAGTTGTTTTGTCTCTGGGGTTAGCGTATGCTCCATGTCCAGTCGCATACATTGTCGGTGCTGTACGGGATTTTAAGTTGTTTTTGATGGCACCAATATAATCGCTGTTGTTAATGACACCAAAATAATTATTCGCTTCAATGCAGCTCAGCAAAAACACCTTATCTCTCGTACTATTGCCTCCATTTGTGTTCCATTTGCTATAGCAATTATTTTCTCCGTTGTTAATAGTGGTTGTCAAGATGGAAATTTGCTCTGCCGACGTGAATGCCTTGGCATAGAATGTACTATTCAGCCATGTGCGCAATGTAGATTTTTCCCATGTAACATCATTCCAGATATTGTTGTAAGGTTGAGCATCCAATCCATTCCGACTTATTATAAGCAACCTCTGTTTTTCTCGTTTAAGAATTAACCATTCTATAGATGTACAATTGCTTTCATCTCTTGTTTGGGGATAACGCCCCAACGCAAGGTATTGACCCGGCTGAAGTTTGGCTTCTTTTTTTGCTGCTTCTAAAATCGCTTCATCAGTCCATTGTTCTCCTGCTTGCTGTTCATCTTGTGCAGTTTTTAGCGCTGCCCGCACTTCTTCTAATATACTCTTTGCAATTTGCAGTTCTTCTTCCGCTTTTGCTACCGCCGGTTCGGCTAAATGCTGCAACCGTTCTATTGCAGATTGTTCCTTCTCTAAAACCGCAATTTCATTCTGCAATTTTTGCTTCTTTTTCCCACTGAAAATTCCATGGGTTTGCCCTATTTGCTTATTGAGTTCATAAATTTGTGTTTGAATTTTATTTTTCCGCTTTTCCCGCTCTTCGCTCTCTTCTTTTAGTTTATTAAATTCATTTCGCGCTATGCTGCTTTGCTGTTCCGCATCTTTCACCTTTTGTTGCGCTATCAATGCCGGTATTTCCTTTACGGATGCCAATCTGAAAATAAGTTTTTCCCGATACGTATCAATACATTGACGCAGCAATTCTGAAGCACTCTTATAATTTTCCAAATCCGTCAGTATTGACAATGCCGACGGATAATCTTTTTCCTGCATTTTAGAAAGCGCAAGTTCATACTTCTCTTGTTTCTGTTTGATTTGCTCTATTACGTTCTTAAATCGAACGCATTCCACACCATGAGCTATTTTATCGTTAATTTGCTTTGAATAGCCAAGATATAATTGCTTTTCTTGTTCATTTGAAAAGCGTAGTGCTTTTTTCCATGCAGGCTTATCATCAATAGAAGCACCAAGATTAGCAATGTCTTTTTCCTGCGTCAGCTTATGCTCCACCAAAATCTGCGCCACATACGCCGGGGCATATTCCGCATCCACATCCAGCACTTTGTCAATATATTCGCTTGCCTTTTCAAAATCCTCATCTTCCAGATACAGATACACGCGCTTCATCAGGTTGTCCGCTTTGCCGCTCTCCTGCACTTCCTGCACCACAGTTTTCTGCACTACCGTGTTGGGCGCACTGCTTGCCGTACCGCCCTTCCCGCACAGCTTCTCCACGCCGCGCACAAGATCCTGCATCCAGCCCAGCTTCGCCATGTCCTGCGCCTGCAAGCCTCGAAATTCCTTGGGCATGTCATACGCATCCAGCCCCTTGAAGCACGGAATCAGCACTTTCCGCTTGTCCGCCTTCATCATGCCGAGGAAGCGGCTCCACTCGTTCTTCACCCAAACCGCATCATAGTATTCGTACATCGTCCCGAACGCCAGCATCACCTTCGCGGAGGACAGCGCCGCGTAGATGTACGGCTCGTACTGCGTGCCTAACTTGTCCTCCAGCGTAATCCGGCTGAAAAACACCTTCAAACCCTTGGCGGTCAGCGCCTCGTAAACATCCTGCGCCAGCACGCTGTCCTCGGTGCGGCAGCCGTCCTCGGCGGTCTCCTTGTAACAGATGAACACGTCGTAGGGCGTCTCGCTCTGCGCAATCGACAGAATACCCTTCTGGATGCGGTCGATGTTTTTCGCTTCCTCGCGGTAGACCTTCCGCGCGACTGGGTCGGCGTAGTCGCACGCCTGCTCGAAGTTGCTGTCCTCCATGATGGAGGTCGGCAGGGTGCGGTGGCAGGTGGGAATCTTGCTGCCGGTGGCGGGGTCGTCCACATACTCAATGCCGTACGCGCACAAGCACAAGCCCCAGTACGCTTCCGCCTCTTCGGGGAACTCCGCCACAATCTGCTCATAGACAGCGGATGCCTTGTCGAACTCGCTGTTCATGCGCAGGCGATTCGCGCGGTTGAACAGGTTGGTTTTCTTCTCGCTGTCCGCGCTGGGGATGGTCTGCTTGCTGCCGCAGTATTCGCATTCGCAGACGATGCTGCCCGGCTCAAAGGCAAGGTCACCGCCGCACATTTTGCACTTGATAATCATGATTTACTTTCCCGCTTTCTCCTGCTTTGCAATCACTTTGCGCTGCGCCAGCGCCGCCGTCAAGCGCTTGATGGCATCGGGATTCGCCCCCGCCGCCAGCGCATCCACCTGCGCCGCAATCTCCCCGTCGATGCTCGTGGGCATCGGGTCGGCGAAGCGAATTTCCTCCGCAAGGCGCTTCATGTCCGCATCCCCCGATGCGGCCAGCGCGTTCGCCTTCTGCCGGATGACCTTCCACGCGGCGGTGCTGTCCACCATGTGCGCTTCGCTCTGCGATACCACCATGCGCGCGGCATCCTTCACCGTCAGGCAGATACCCGTCACGGCGAAAATCAGCACCTCCGCCAGCACCGTCACCCACGCGGGGCAGAGCGCCGCCAGCCCCATCAGCGCAAAGCCAAGAACGGCCTGTACCGCCAGCGCCACCGCGCCCACCTTGAAAATCGGCCAGCCCAGGATCTTGCTCTCCAAGCCATCTTTGCGGAACGCGGCATAGAACGTCCACGCCGCCAGCAGGAACATCAGCACGGTGCAGATAGCCGCAATCCACCACGATGCCGTCCGGCTGAACGGAATCAGCACCATCAGCACAAGTGCCACCACCAGAAGAATCCCCCAGATTGTCCATGCGTGCTTGCTCAGTTTCATTGCTTAGTCCTCCCGCTTCTTGCCGCAGTTCGGGCAGAATTTGCTGCTGATGTTCGCCTGTCCGCAGGCGCAGTTCCACGTTTCGGGCTTTTTCGCACCGCAATTCGGGCAGAATTTGCTCGTGATGCCCGTCTGCCCGCACGCGCAGTCCCACGCTTCGGGCTTCTTCGCGCCGCATTCCGGGCAGAATTTGCTCGTGATGCCCGCCTTGCCGCAGGTGCACGTCCAGCCCTCGACGGCGGGAGCTTCCGGGGTCAAGGCGCTCTGCATCACCGGTTGAATCGCGTCCTTCGTCATGCCAATGACGCTGCCGACCGCGCCCAGCCCAACACCCAACTGCATCGCGTCGCTCGCCATGCCGCTGATGCCGCCCGCTGCGCCGCCGTTGCGCATGGCTTCCAGACCCACCTGACGGCTCGTCTCCTGCTGGTAGGTGTAGCCCTTCATGCGCATCTCCTGCGCCTCGGCTTCCGCCTGCATCCGGTAGATGTCTGCCTGCGCCTGACCCGCGATTCGCGCTGCGTCGGCATCACCCTGCGCGGTGATGGTTTTCAGGCGGGCTTCCGTCTGCGCCTCCACCGCCTTGCGCTCGAACGCGGCTTCCGCCTCGGCTTTGCGGATTTCCTCGTCGCGCGTTTTCAGGTACAAATCCGCGTGCTGCTGCTTCATGCGGCGGAAATTCGGGTCATCGTCCGGCGTGACGATGTTGCTGACGTAAAATTCCGGCACTTCCAGCCCGTACGATGCCAGTTCCGCGTTGATGGCGTCGCGCAGACCGCGGCTGATGGTGTCGAGATGCTCGTCCAGCTCCAGGACGGAAATGTGGTTGCTCTTGATGATTTTCGCCAGATTCGCCTTCACCTGCGTCATGATGAGCGTGCGGAAGTACCCCAGCCCGTTCTGGTTAAAGACTTCCTCCTGCGTCAGCCCCGCTGCCGTGCCGACGACGCGGATGAGCAGCCGCCGCGCGTCGCTGACCCGCAGATTAAACGCACCCGACGCACCCAGTTCCACATGGATGCCCGTCACCGGGTCAAACATGCCGACTTTGCTCGGCGTGCCCCACTTGATGCCCAGCTGCGTCGTCAGGTTGACGAAGTAGACCTCCGCGCGGAAGGGCGTGCCCTGCGTCGGCAGCTGGTAGATGCTGTTCATCTTGGGGAGCGTGGCGGTTTCCAGCGTATAGCGTCCCGCGCCGAAGGAATCCAGCGCTTCGCCGTTGCGGAAGAACACAGCTTCCTGACTTTCGTGCACAATCAGCTGCGTTCCCGTGGTGAAATCCGTCAGCGGATGCTTCCAAACAATCGTCTGATTGTCGCCCTCATAGCGGATGACCGCCGGAATGCCCTCCGCGCGCACCTGCGCCTTCTTCACCTCCGCCTGTACGTCGTTCACCGCACCGCAGACGGGGCAGTCCACCTCATCCACCGTGCTGTCCGCGTTCAGCTGGCAGCCGCACCGATGGCAACGGAACGACACGGCCTCCCCCACCATCAGCGTCGATTGGCACACCGGGCAGCGGGCATCCGAGCCATCCGCCTGATCAAAAACAACCTGATTGCCGCAGGACGGGCACTTGCGGCTGGCTAACCTTTCGGTTTTGACATCAATGATATTGCCGCACGCGCAGCGGACGCGGCGGCTTGCGAACAGACCCGTGCTGGCCTGCACATACTGGTGGCAGACAGGGCAGGCGATAACGAATTTACTCATAACAGCAGTTCCTCCTCTATCTAATTCCTCATGCTGGAAATTGCGCATGTGAAAGGAAAACATTCTATTTTGATTATACTGCATATATGCGCTGATTTCAAGCGGTTACAGGGCATTTTGCACCCTGATGCGACAAAAACAAGGCGGCTTCCAGGGGAGTGGAAGCGCCGCAAAAAAAAGCAATTAAGGCAAATAAATGTCCGATTCAATGTTAATCCACACGGCAGGGCGGATAAGGCCAGAGGTGCTGCTAACAACGCTATAAGAGAGAAAACCGTTATGACTTACAATTGCCGCATGGCGCTGTTCTCGCCCCGGCGACCGAAGCCACCACCAGCCCGCATCCGCGCCCTCTGGTGTTTTATAATCTTGGGTATATGCTCCACACGCCAACGCATATTCTGTCGGAGTTACGCGGGACGCTCGATTGTTATCCCCAATGCCTTGCCGGTATTTAACCTGCAAATATTGATTTGCTTCTTCATAACTTAGCAAAAATATTCTATCCTGCGTAGTATTTCCTCCGCCACTTTCCCATTCTGTATTGCCTTCAGTCCAGAAGTTATACACCGTGGTTGTCAAAATTGTAGCCTGTTCAGCGGACGTAAACGCTTTGTTGAAAAATGTGTTATTCAGCCATGTACGCAGCGTGCACGTTTCCCATGTAACATCAGTTTTTTCACTATTATATGGCTGAACGTCCAGCCCATAGCGGCTAATCAGCAGTGCCTTGTTTCCATCTCTCGCCAGCACACGCCACTCAATCGGCGTCAAATCATCGCCATTTGCACTTTGTGGATATGTACCCAGGGTAACATATCTACCGCTTGAAAATTGTTCATCTCGCACGGCTATTGCAAGTGTCGGCAGCAATGTGTCAACATCCTTGTACCCCCGAAGTTCCAAAAATTTTTCATACGCGCTTTGATAGCGTCCCTGTTGCATTTGAGAAGTGGCATTTTGATAACGAAATTCTTTTATCAAATCTGGCGCAATTGCAATTGCAAAGTAGGCAGCCACCGCAACGATTAGTACAATCACAAAAATCTTAATAAAGTTTTTCTTAGAGTTGCCTTTCTGTGCACGCCTTGCTTCTTTTGTTAGCCATTCCTGATAGTGCGCTTCCGCCTCTTTCCGCAGTTCCTTCGCGTCACGGTAATCATACAGCGCTTCGTGCTTGAGCAGTTTGATGGTTTTTTCCCATTCAGAGCTGAGGTTGCCCGACCGCCGCATCTTTCGGGATGCTTCCATTTTCTTTGTCGCTTCCATCCGCTTTACCGCTTCACGATAGGCTGTTACGCGGATTTCCTCTGCATCATTCAAGCAATCCTGTGCACGGCGCTTCGCATCTTTATAGTCGGGGATTTGGTTGAACTGCCGGGCGCAGTCCTCCAGAGAATCCGCATCCCGCAAATGATTGGTGGCTGCATTCTGCTTGCTGGCCCATACATAGATTTGCTTCTGCCGTGCCTGTTCCGCCAGCGCAAGGCAATTCTTCGCACACGCGCTGCTTTCCGAATCGCGAATCGCCACAAACATCTCCGCCGCCGTTTTCAGCTGCTGCTCGCTAACGTCGCCGGGTTCGCCATCGTTTACCATCTTCTGGAATATGTTTGCATTCTGCTGACTGTCTCGGCGGCGGCTGCCATTCGCACGGCAGCCGTTGGAGCACTGGCAGCTGGTCTTATAGTTCGCCAATTCACGTTCAAGCTGCTCGCGGTTCACTTTGGGATTCACCGCCATCTCAACAGCGCAGTCAAACGCATAGTCGCGAATCTGCGCCGCCACACGCGGCTTCACCTTCTCGATGTAGCCCGCATAAATCGCCCGTTGCTTGCTGTCCGCGAAACGCAGTGCCTTCTGCCAATCGGAATTATCCTCATACAGGAAGGGCGCATCCGCCAGCCCCGATTCCTTGCGGATGCGGAAGGCAACGCACACCTTCGCCGCGTAGGCAGGAGCGTATTTAGGATCAATATCCAGCACACGCTCGATATACTCCTCCGCGCTGTCAAAATCGCCGTCCTCCATGAACAGGTATGTGCGCTCCATCAGGCTGTTAATCCCCGGTGTCATGCCGCCCGCGGCGGTCTGCACCACCTGCCGAACCGCCCCGGATGCTTCCGCCTGATTGCCCGCATTCATCACCTTCTGCACCCCGCGCAGCAAGTCCTGCATGAAGCCGATTTTGCTCATGTCCTGACTTTGCAGCATCGACAGTTCTTCCGGCAGGTCGTACGGATCCATATCCCGATAGCACGGAATCAGCAGCCGCTTGTGGTCGTGCTTCATCAGCGACAGATAGCGGCTCCACTCGTTTTTCACCCACACGGCGTTAAAGTACTCCGGACGGCTGCCGATAACGACCATCACCTTCGCGCTGTTTAGCGCCGCGAAGATGTACGGCTCGTACTGCTGCCCAAGCTTGTCCTCCAGCGTGATGCGGCTGAAGAACACCTTCAAGCCCTGCTCGGTCAGCCCATAATAGACATCCTGCGCCCATTGGCTGTCGCGCGTCCGCTGACCGTTCTCGTCCGTCTCCTTGTAGCAGATGAACACGTCATACGGCTTCTCGTTGGCAGAAATCGCCAGAATCCCCTTCTGGATTTCTGCAATCCGCGCCGCTTCCTCCTGATAGATGCGGCGGCTCTCCTCATCCGGCGCGTTCTCCACCGCCGCGAGATAATCCTCGTCCGTCAGAATCGACGCCACCTGCACGCGATGGCACGTTGGGATTCGCTGATGCGTTGCCGGATCTTCAACGTACTCAATGCCGAATCGGCTGATGACCGCGCCCCAGTGCGCCTCGGCATCCGTGTCGTCCTGCTCCAGAATTTTCTCGTACGCCGCAACCGCCTTGTCGAACTCGCACTGCCGCCGGAAGTGATTCGCGCGGTTGTAGCGGTTCAGCTTGTTCTCGTCCTCCGCCTGCGGAATCGTCGATGTGCTGCCGCAGTACTCGCACGTCCCGTACGTCGCCCCCGGAATGAAGTCAATGTCCCCGCCGCACATCTTGCACTTAATAATCATGGTGCGTCCCCCTTGCTGATAGCATCGCCTAAAATGGCATAATTCGTTACGTCGTGTGTATTTTACCACACTTACAGCCATTCGGCAAGGTGAAATGTCAAATTTTGTGGAGAATGCTCTCGTCGCTTGAAATGCAAAAGCCCGCCTTATAATATAAAGAACCCAACCGTGCCATCTTCTGTCCTCCCAATCAGCGCAGCCCTGTCAAGCAGAAGATTGCGCATAGCACAAGAAGTCTCAGGCAATAATGTGATAGCACTTAATTGCATATGACATTTCTGATGACAGCTTTGCCTTAAAGCCTTCCAGCTCCTGTTTTGCAGAGTTCCCTGCCATCTGTTGAACCTGTGCAATGGTATTTTCCGCTTTTTCTTTCGCTGTTTTTAGATTTTCGTTTTCGGATTTAGCCGTCTCAATGACCGATTCAAGATTGATTTTTATCGCAAGCAGCTTTTCAGTACGTTCTTTCAGCTCTGCAATCTGCGCAGCTTGATTTTCAAGCACTGTTTGCTTCTTTTTTAGCTCATATGTTAGTTCCGCAATCTGCTCTGCTTGACTTTGCATTTTCTTCTTTTGCTCAGAAGTCCATGCCAATAGTGCTTCAGCCAATGCAACACCATCGGACAGTTTTCCAGTTTGTCTTTGGTGTGCATTATTTTCTTCAGCCGCAGTAGCAGCTACTTCATCCTGCTTATTCTCGCATTCACTTTCCTTGCACATTGTTTTTTCGGAAGATAATGCTCCCGATTCCGAATCTACTGCTGACTGCGGCAGCAATAAATTTTCCTCGCCATTTTGCTCGGTCTTTTCAGTTTCATCGGCAGCATTCTGTTCTTTTTTTAATGATTGATTATTTTCATTTCGTGCAAGGAACTCGGAATACAGCTTTTGTGTGCTTTGCTCCTTGCAGTCGCTAAAGATGATACTGTACATTTTGAAAATTTGTTCTTTTCCATTCGGCCACTCATTCATATCAAGCGATAAGAGTTTCTGTAGGCACCTTGCAAATTTCATGCAAGAAGCAAGGCGAAGCTGATTTAGCAATTGACCTGAATGCACTTCAAGAGGTATAATAGAGTTAGTGCCGCATCATGTGTGGTCGCACTGTGTGTGATATACTGGAGGACATGCACCATGATTAACCTTCGCAAGTTAGAAAGCGAGCTGTGGGAATCCGCCGACCTGCTCCGAGCAGAGAGCAAGCTGACCAGTCAGGAATACTGTATGCCCGTGCTGGGCTTGATTTTCCTGCGCTATGCGTATAGCCGCTTCCGCTATGTGGAAGCCGAGATTATGAAAGACCGCCCGGTTCGCAACGGGCGTGTACTGCCGGTGGAATCCATCGACTTCCAGCAGAAAAGCGCTATCTTTCTGCCGGAAGAAGCACGCTATGAATATCTGCTGAACTTGGAAGCGGGTAAAGTCAACATCGGCGAAAAGGTCAACCACGCCATGACGCTGATAGAAGCAGAAAGCCCTCAGCTGAGCGGCGTGCTGCCCAAGACCTACACGTCTTTCAAGAACGAACTCTTGTGGGAATTGCTGCGCATCTTCAACAACAGCGCCCTGAACGACATTCAGGACGACATCATCGGGCGCATTTATGAGTACTTTCTCAACAAGTTTGCCCCGGCGGTGGCCTCGGATGACGGCGTTTTCTTCACGCCCAAATCGCTGGTGCGCATGATTGTGAACATCATCGAGCCCAAACGCGGTATTGTGCTGGAAATAATCATGCTATATTCGATACAAAGAGCAGGAATAATTGAAAAGTGTGCCTTTGCGGTGTAAAAATCCTCTTGCGGTGTAAAAGGTTATGTCGGGTGTGAACCGGCTTATTTTTTTGCCCGTTTTTCCCAAAATTGAAGAAAGCCCATGCTCACCAGAAGTGGCAAGCATGGGTTTCCGATAGGCTCAGGCTTTGATTTCCATTCCGTTTTTGAAGGTAATCCGCACATCATCCTCAGCGTATACCGTCATGTACTCCACCAGACTACACCAGAGCTTTGGTTCGAATTCGGTGATCAGGTCATTTTGCTTTTTTAGCGTTTTCATAAACTGCTGGACGGCGTCTCTCCGTGCCTTCTTGTCGGCGATTAGGCTGCTGATTTCCTTTAGCTTGTCAGAGGCAGCATCGTACCGGGCAACCAGGTCGTCATACCGTTGTTGGTAGTCATCCTGGTTCATGACCACATGGGCGTTTTCAAAAATGCATTTCTCGACCGCATCGGCAAGCATCTGCACTTTCTCGGTCTGGTTCTCTTCCTGCATCAGCAGGTCTGTCAGGTCAAAGGCTTCTTTTAATCCTGCGTCCAGGGATTTTAGGACTGTGTCCTTTTGCGAGAAAAGCTGGTTGACGGCAGACACGAAGTAGCGTTGTACATCCTCATCGGTCAGGTGCGGTGTAGTGCATCGATGCTCCCTGGAGAATTTATGATTGCACTGCCAGATGACTTTCCGATACTTATCGGTGGAATGCCAGACCTTGGAGCCGTACCAGCTTCCGCAGTTTCCGCAGCGTATTTTCCCAGAAAACATGTGAACCCCACTGTGGCGTTTGTTTTTGCAGCGGCTTTCCATCTCGCGCTGAACCATGTCATATACTTCGGGGCTGACAATGGCTTCATGGTTGCCTTCCACATAGTACTGTGGTATCTCGCCCTCATTGACCTTCTTCTTCTTTGTGAGGAAGTCCACCGTGTAGCTTTTCTGCAGAAGTGCATCGCCCTTGTATTTCTCGTTCCCCAGCATCGAGGATTTGATACAAAGACATATCCTGCACGGATGCTGAAAAGCCCTTGAACTCAGGCACTTTCGCCGATTCCAAGGGCTTTTTCTTTATGCTGTTTTCGGTCTGACAACCAAGCGTTGGAGCTTCAACCGCGCTGCCGAAAGGCTAATCCCTTAACGATTGTATGTTTTAACGATAGGAAGGCTATCGTTAAGGGAGTAGAATTGCTATCGTTAAATGATAGCACTTTCCGTCAATCCACATACCTGTCGTCAAGGAATAACTGATCCAATTCCTCCGGCGTTTGCAGACTGATTACTTTTGCTTTTACCGCGCTTTTCGCCAAGTCGAGACGCTTCATACGCTTTGCGCCGGTAATATTGTCCCGGCCTTCACGAATCAGCTGAATTCTGCCGATGGGCTTGGTGGCATGGTCCTGCGCATACTCAACCAGCGCCTTTGCCTTGGAGAGATTGTCACCGAGATCGGGTCTGTGCGGCTCCAGAATATCGATAACATAACCAATCCCCATGACATTTCGTATGATCAGGAAATCCGGGTAAAAGCCTTTCACCGTGCCGCCTTCAGATCGCTTCAGGCAAAGCGCCCACTTTTCCCTGGAGGGGTTGCGAATCCAACATACGAAATCATCGCGCCTCTGTTCTTCTTCGATGACCGCTTTTTCCCAGGAATCCAGCGCAATACGGGCATAGCCATAGCCCTCCCGTTCATCGACGAAGAAATGATCGTAATACTTCTCCCCGCCAGGATCGACAAGAGGTCGGATGCTTTCTGGCAAGCGGAAGCTATGCTCACTGACTTCGTTGCCGCTGGAAATAATCTCATCGTATTGTTTGCGGATTCTCTCCGTGCATCGGGCAAATTGCAGGCGGAAAGCATCACTCATCTCATCGAATTTCTGCCGGGCATACAGATGTAGTTTGTTCTGACAATCCTTATCCGCCGCGAACAGGATGACATGGATCATATAGTCGTTCGGATTTTCCGGGTCGTAGTGCTTAACACCATAAGCGGAGCCGAGGCCAAAACCGCCCAGCACCTTATCAGCAATCCGGAACTTCCGGTCAATATCCTCATCCGAGGATGTGTAATACATGTATTCCTTATCCCGATCGATGGCGAAACCAAAAGCGTCAAACACCTGCCAGGAAAGATTCAGTTTTTTGACGTCCGACGCCATCGCGGCATAACCGCCACTGTCCTTCAGCGACTGGATGTATTCCTCAATCAGCCGAATGCCGTCCTGATGCACTCTGTTCAGCGCGTTGATATCCATGCCGGTGTTTTTTATCAGGGAAGCCAGCCGAATCAGCGATGGCAGGTATTCCACCGTCCGGAACGGACGAATCTCATACCGCTTGAGCGCAAGATCATTGATGAATTTCGCCACCGCATCCCTGTCAATCTCACCAGTCAAAGGGATGGCGATCTGTTCCGCCCGCGGTTCAGTCTGAACCGGCTCCGACGTGGCAGGGGTATCCGGCCTGTTGTCTGCCAGGGGCGGTGTGCCCGCCGCTGTCCGTACACTTGGATGATCAATATTGGTTTCCGGGCGCGCCGGTTCCGTCCCCTGATCCGTTGGGTCATATTGTGCGCCGCTCTGTGTCGGTTCGGCAAAAACTGGATCAACGGGAACGCCCTGCGACTGTGACCAGTCGCTCAAAGTGACCTGTCCCGGAACAGGCTGCGCGCCGCGCCGAGGATGATAGCCCCATGTCTCACGAGTTTCATTGCCGAGGGCTTCTCCTTCCACATCGGCGGGAATCTCGCTGCCCTCCTCCGCCTGCAGAGCTTTGGTAACGGCTTCGACGTTATCCCGGTTGAAATGCGGCAGGAACAGGCGCACTTCATTCAGCGTCTCATCCACATCAATGTGCCGCTGCAGCGGCGTGCGAATCATGCGCCCCAGCAACTGGGCAATATATGTAGCGTCCTGCGCGTGACGGAAAGACATCATGGTCTCCGCCCGCGGGCAGTCCCAGCCGGTGGACAGGTTTTCTTTGAAGAACACGACACGGATGGTCTTGTTATCCGCTATATCGGCTGCATCCACATGGTGAATTTTTAATCCGCCCGCTTCGATGGTCGCCGTCTGGCCAAAGGTGTGCACCACTTCATGCTCTGTAAAATGCGCTCCGGTCCGCGCCTCAATGCGTGAAATGCATTCACCGATCTCCGTGGCGGAAGCGCTGTCGGAATCGCGGTTTTCCACCTGGATCACCAGAACAGGCCGCACCTGCTGGCTCTTCTGACTGACACAGTAGTAATTCCAGTGATCACACTTACTCTTCCACTCATCAGCGGCAGCCTGCAGGATGACCATATCGTCGATGGTATCCTGCTCCGGGTAGGTAATGATGATCCTGTCCTTGAGCAGGCCTGAGGAGCGCACCTCATCCGGCCGCACATCCACGTCATGGCGCACGGAGGAGATATTGCCCACCAGTCGGCGGAAGCGTTCGTCTGTCGCGCTCATGCCGATGACCAGCGGCATGGGGCTGAGACCGTCCGCGTCAGAGCCCTTTAGGAACTTCTGCATAATGGTGGTGGCTTTTGCGGCCTCCCGATCCTGCATGCCGCGGTGCGCTTCGTCGATAATGAAATAGAGATGGTCGCCCTTACGCTCCGCCGTGTTTTGCAGCGTCTGCCAGATAGTATAAGTGCGGCTGTCCCCGCCGGTTACCAAGCGGCTGCTTTTGCCCAGCTTCTGTGTGTTCAGGAAATAGATGTGTCCGTCGTCCAGCGTCTCCTGATCGAAGGAATCCTCGGTAATGGTCACGCACTGCCCCGGCTGAACCTTGTCCGCTTTCAGAATGATCTTCATTTTTGACTGCTCGTTGAGCTGCGGGGAGTCAGAGAGCCACACGAAGATAGCCTCCGGCTGTTCCATACGGTTGTCGTTGCCGCAGAAAATTTCTTCAATGACGGTGGCCATGACGATGGTCTTGCCAGACCCTGTCGGCGCACGGAAGGCGATGACCTGCGGGCGGCCGTCCACCTTGTGATAAGCCACTGCGCTGCTGATCTCCCGGAGGAGGCTGGAGACGGCGGTTTTCTGGAAGGATATCAATTCGTCTCTCATGTTCACGCCCTCCTGCTGTTGATGCGGAAATTATCCAGATAGTCCCGGTACAGCTGATATTTTTTCGGTGCAAGCAGTCCCTGCGCCATGCCGCGGTAATCGGTGTCGGAATCGGTCACCAGGTAGACCGTCTCTATAGAAGGTTCGCCGTTCACCCGCTCCGCAAAGTCGGCGTATGCTGCGCTGTCGTTCAGAATGGCCATGCGGTTTTCAGGCAGCACCAGCATGCTCGGCACAGCTTCATCCGCAAGCGTCGGGCAGGGACCATGGCAGCCGGCCTTCATCCACAGCGTGGGCAGCATTTCCCGGAACTGCCGCCCGATACGAACGGAGGCCTTGTCAAGGAAGCCCAGTTTGAAGTAGGCCGCGTTGGCCTTGAAGCCTTCCGCCATCGCTCTGGGATGTTCAGGATCGCCGCTCAGGTAATTTCCCTTCAAAGGGTGGCCGTTCACGTCATGCCCCTCGATGGCGCACACCGTCCGCGGCCAGGTCACATATCGGGCGATGCCCAGCTTCTCCCATTCATCGTCCCCAGGCTGGAATCCCTGCGCAGACAGGCTTTTGGTTTCTTCCGCTGAGACCTCGTTGTTGGTGACCATGATACACCGTCGGTGCCCGCCGTCCTCAGCGTTGAGCAGGTTCACCGCATGGAGGGTTGTGCCGCTACCCGCGAAGAAGTCGATGATGAGGGCGTTGGGCTTGTTGGCGACAGCGAATCGAATCGTATCGAGAACGGCATACACCGATTTTGGAAAGGCAAAAGCACGACCTGGTATGAGCGCCCGAAGCACATTTGACCCACCGGCACCAGCGTTATGTGACCGCTGATTCCAAACGGTTACAGGGTTTTTCATTCGTCCAACAGTTTTTGAAAACTGCAAGATAAGGGCCCCGTTCTCATCCTTGCCCGTTACTTCAATTTCACCTCTTGCGATGCGTTCTTTTTCTGCTTTGCGCAAATAAGAAATTGACCATCTGTCTTTGCGTTGGTTATACGCTCCAATACGCACAGTTCCTTCTGACAGGCCGTTTCTTGCTGTGTCAGCGCTGATCTGCCAGCATCCCTCACTATCATCGCTATGTATAGGCCAGCAAGCCACTAATCCAGGTTCGGGAGGCGTAACAGTATCAGGGCTGCAACCCAATGGAATATAATCACCAACTGAGTGAATACACTTCTTTTCAGGATCAATCCAAAACGGGTAAAACTGTTTGACACCATCCTGGCGGCGGGCGTTTGTCCCACTACGAAGCAATCGTCTCCAAATGTCAATTTTCTTACCTTCATCGTTTTCTGGGATGTTCAGCATATCATTGCCGGTCGGCGTGATAGTAGCATCCCCGATAAAAACATAAAACAGATATTCTTCAGCCCTGTAGAACTGTCCTACTCTTGCCACGCCACTCTGATTTATTACTGAGGTGACCATCTGAATGCCTGCACCCTGAAACACTTCTTCCAGCAAACACCCCAGATGTAGATACTCTTTCTCATCAATGGTCACGATCAGTATGCTGTTCTTTGGATTCAACAGCCGCTTCGCCAGTTTTAGCCGCTTTTCCATAAAGGACAGCCACTTGCTATGACGATAGGCATCACTGCCGTCCACGTAGTCGTTATTATACTTCCAGTCCTTGGCCCCTGTGTTATAGGGTGGATCGATGTATATGCAGTCCACCTTCCCGGCATACAGGTATTCCAAAAGCTGCAGGGCATGATAGTTGTCCGCTTCGATCAGCGTATGCCACAGGTCGCTGTCCGGGGCGTTGCACACCTCATCTATGGGCTTTAGGTAAGGATAGATCGGCTCCCCAAACCTGGCCACAGCCACAAGCTCCTCCAGCGGGATGCTCACTGTCTCCTTATCGCTCTGACGCAGGCACACGGCAATGCCATCTCGAATTTCCGTCACGAGCATGAGATCCCCAACACTGCCGTTCTTCCGCGCTGCCAGGGAGCCTGTGCGGATCGGCACGCCATACAGCGGCGTTGCTTCCGGGATATGGTCTTCAAACACCAGGCCGAATTTCTTCTGCCTGGAGAGCTTATCTACCTCGGCCTGAATCTGCGCGCGCAGCTCCGGGTCGGAGATTCTGCTGATGAGTTCGTTAATTGCTGCCATGCTGTGTCTCCTCGCTCTCAGTCCTCTGAGCCGGCGCACTCGGTACCAATTCCATAATATCGGACAGGTCACAGTCGAGCCCATTACATATTTTCAGCAAAACAGCGGTTGTGATGTTCTCATCCTTTCCGAGCTTTGCGATCGAAGCTGTACTGATGCCGGTTTTGTCCTTTAAATCGGCGCGTTTCATTTTTCTGTCGATAAGCAGCTTCCAAAGCCGATTGTAACTGATCGTTTTTGCCATGATGCGCTCCTTCTCACTCCTCTTCTTGCTCGTCGGGATCATTATGTACGTCCAGCAGGAATCCGTAACGGCCTACAGTTTCATCCATAGAAAATTCAATAAGATTTACGCCTGAATAATCGACATCAGGTGGCAATTCATTTTCGGCAATGATCAACTGATTATTACCACAGTTCTGTATCATATACGAAAACAGCGATGTGCGCATCCCTGGCGTCGCCTTTTCTTTTACTGTCACAATCTTTTTCTTTTCTTTCAACGAAAGGATGGGAGAATCCAGCACCAGGAAATGCGGACAGTACAGCGCATTTTTTTCCAGGTACTTCATCAGGTTAAACAACATAATGGTGTTCAGATATGCGCGATAGCCTTTTCCCTCATCCTTTTTATATTTCCCATTCACTACGGCGTCACAGGTAGCCAATTCTACCCGTGCAGACAGAAAACCGGGATAGGCGCATGATTGAACCATTTCGGCAAACTGATCGCTGAGCTTTTTCCAATCATCTGGGGGAAACTTCTCTCGCGCACTGAATTTTAGTGCATCTTCTTCCTCTTCAGAATTGTTTATCGATGCATCCGTATCCAATTCTGTGGCCATTCGGCCAATGGCAAACAGCTCCTGCCTCATTCCCAATATACGCTTGTATGAATCTACCGCTTGACGGAGTTCATTCATCCGTGGCCGCAAAGTCCGATTGACGAGCCCCATGATCGATTCGTTCTCTTCATTCAGCGCCTGAATCTGAAGCTCCAAAGCTGAAATCTCTGTTTGAACATCCTGCTCAGCGCCACGCAAATCACCGAGCTGTAGATTGATTCTTTGCAATTCCGCTGACGCTGCTTCGACATAAGAAACACGTTTTGGTGACTTTTCCTCCATATCGTGTTCACAGAACGGGCATTTGATTATCTTCGGTGCGTCACCCTGTTTCTTCTCGCCATCAACAATGAACCGCAGCCTGCATATATCTGATGCATACTGTGTGCGTAAAGCCTTATATCTGTCACGAAGGAAGCGCGCCTCTTCAAGCCTTGTGCTGATTTCATAGATTCTCGAAAGAAGCTCTCTGCTTTTTTCGTTTGCGCCCATGATCTGTCTGTCAACAGACTCAATCTCATTGAGAATATCCTCAATCTTGTTCTCTATGTCAACTTCAGCTGCGCCTGCGAGATCAGCCTCCATCTGGTCTCTTTTTTCCTTCAACTCTTTGATTTTAGCATTCAAATAGAGGATGACGCCTGCTTTCTGGGCAGCTTTCTTTTCTCTTTCTTCCTTGCCTTCTTCTGGCACTATGGCAGAATAGTTGTTGCCTGTTAGTAGAAATAGCAGCGCCATCAGGCTTGCATTGATTCTTTTGAACTTCTGCGAATCAAATACAGTCTGTTTTGTCAGAATCGAACTCTCATCGATAAAGAAATAGTGAATGATCGTACGGAACGTGAGATCTGTCAGTTCATAGTCCTGATTAGAGATAATCTGTACACGTTTCTCGATTCCCATGAGGCGAAGGAGAAAATCACTGTACTCCTTCTTTTTTATATTGAGTTCGCCGTCATCCATATCATCAAACGGGCTTTCGACTTTCACCGTCCCCTCGCCGGTTTCACCCTTTTTCCCTTCGATGATCTTTCTCTCCATATAGGCGGTTGTTCCGTCATCAGACAGCAGACGCATACCGACGGTATCATATCCGGTTGACCCCATCGTAAAAGGAATATCGCCGCCAAGAATAAAATCAATACACCCGATCACATAGGACTTACCGGTGTTTGAAGGCCCATGAATGATATTCACACCATCGGTAAAGGCAAGCCTTGAGTCTTTAACCTTCGGTCCTTTAACTATGAGTTCGCTGATATAAAATCGGCTCATGTTCTTCCTCCTGTACCGATGGATTCCGCAGACAGACGGTTAATCCTTGCTATGACCGTTCTTTCTTTCTGACCCTGTATGCGCTTGGTTACTGCGGCAGCCACTTTTCTATACTCCCTGGCATAGTCGCTTTCGAGGCTGTTTACCATTTTTCTCCCATAATCTGTTATCGAATACACGATTCCGTCAGATGTATCCAACGGGATTGCCAGGCCATTCAACACAAGACTTTTCAGCGCGTTTTGCACAATCTGTCGTCTTGACGCAAATTCGCTGAATTTATACTGATTATCACCGTTCAGATCGGCCTCGGACACTCCAAACGCTTTTCCGTATATTGTCATGAAATCAGCGGCGTACAGCATATCGACAGTCTGCGCGGATGAGAAGCAGTCAAGGAGGATTGCGATACGCAGAGAGTTTTCAAATGTACTGTTAAAGAGCCGTGCCATGCAGATTCACCCATCCTTCCAGTTTCCCTTCATTAACAAGCACATGACAGACTCCTTTTTTCTGGGCATTGCCTATCCATACCGTATCTCTTGCTATCCAGCACTGGTCAACGGGAGCTTGCATGGCGGCAGCTAATGTTGCCCTCAGCCTTGAAAAGCCATCGTTATAAGCAGGATCCTCCCATGTGTCAATGATGCCGGCATAGATTTCATTTTCAAGGATCGTGAAGTATTCTTCATCATCATCACCGTAAAAATCCCGCGTGCCACGACGGATTGCTTCCGCCGCAAAATAATCGCTTCGCTGCCGTATAAAGTGTGGACGGTATTGGGTGTAGGCTCTGTTAAGATCGTCTTCCGTCATTGTCTGCACTTGTGCATCTTCAGCGTATACATCCATAAGAGCCTTTGTGTAACGACGCTCTTTAGGCAGGGCTTTATCAGTTGGGATCTCTGACGCGAGAGGATGATGCTTTGCTTCCTCTTTTTCAGTAGCAGCGGTAATACTGCTTTGTCCTTTCTGCACATTGTTGGGCTGCAGTGATTGTATATAGGCTCTTGCCAGAAACAGGGCAAGGGTTTCTTTTTTTGCCAGTTGGTGAAGATCGCTGCGAACCTGTAAAGAGATCGTCTCATCCGCCTGTATGCGTGTGTCAAGCCTATGAACAAGATTTTCCTCCGAACCGGCAAGCAAACGCTTAACTACTTCATTTTTGAAGTACTGCTCTATCGAGGAAAGCACTGCCTGGTCATTTGAATGCTGCCGAATTGCACGATTTACATTGCCGCCCGTAGCTCGGCTGAAAATTTTGGAGGCAGTTCCCTTCTTCACAGATATGAACTCACCGTTTTGATTCATAAGACCCGCAGGTTTTGAAACTGCATCATACAGGAGATTGATTAAATCCACCTCTGAAATAATCTCTCTCCATGCGTTTTTCAGTTCCACCAGGTATGACGCAAAAACGAATGTCGCTTCCATCTGCTCCTCCAAATTTGGAAACTTCCGTATAACACGCGGATAAACCATGGGGCTCTACCAGAGCCTGAAATGAACCTACAATATCAGTGTGTGACGTATGCAGGCAGGGTTGAATTATCACCGCTTCATATTATATCACACGTTGACGCGGAAATCAAATTAATTGATGCGGATGCAAATTTTCTGTTTGTTGTTTTTCGTGAGGTTGAACAACTGGTATTTGCAACCGGAACTGTTGAGAACTAAGGGGTGCAAGTGACGATCTTTCCGGTTTCAATGCACAAATGCTCGTCATTTGGGCGTAGATGTTATGTTCGCACCGGGGGTACAGGAGAGACTGTTGACCCTCGCCATTTATACCCCCATCAACGACGCATCCCGCGCAGGATATTTCCACGATGCGGTTGCCAGAAGCTTCAAATCTGTCCTGTGTGACATGGAAGCTTCGATATAGTCCCCCGCGCCAGCCGACCGTCCCCGACGGGGGTACAAGCAAGCGGCTGACTGGCGTCCCCCAACGACCGTAACGGCTTAATGCTTGGGCCGCTGCAAGACCAGGAGTGAAGAAATTCACATGGCCGGCAGCGTTATTAAGCTCGCCCTTCTGAGCCTGCGATTTCTCCACTTCTGCACCGACAGAAAGGAGAAATTGCAGAAATGCCACGCCGCAAAAAAGAACAACGCTTCAACGGTAACCGCCCCGTTCGCAAATCCGAGTATTCCCCCGACCGCGAGTGCTATATGGATAAGCGCGGAAACTACGTATACAGCCAGTGGGTTGAGGATGGCAAGGATAACTGGGTGTTAAAGCCCATATGCGTTATCCCTGTCGATGACGCCGGCGCGAACGCAGAGTGGACGATCCTGCTGGATGACATGGACTGTGAGGAAGACCGCCGCGACAACCTGATCCGTAAGTACCGCGATCCCGCATTTGAGGCTGCGCAGTCCCGCTACAACAACGGAGAATCCGACGGGGACGGCGACCTGGTGGCTGACCCCTGGGATATTGCCGCCTATCGTATGCGGCAGGATCAGGATATTGCTGACCTCATTGAGCCGGAGAAAGATGCCGAGTCTGAGGATAGACCGCTTATGAAACGCCTTCTTGCCGCCATGGACAAGCTTACCCCTGCGCAGCGCGACCTGATCTATGACCACCTCGGCGCTTGCCGCCAGTTGGAAGAGATCAGGCGCGATGAAGAAGAGCGGACGGGCAAGCGCATTACGCAGCAGGCAATGCATAACCGTTGGGACAAAATCATCACCCGCCTCTGCAAGGAGATGGGCGCGCCGAAGCCGCGCAAAAAGCGGGAATCAGGTGATGAATGACGCCGCAGTCCGGGAGGGTTGTTTTTTATCCCTTGTCACTGAGGAAGGGATGAACCGCCTCCGGACAGCGATAACGCTGACGAACTTAAACGATCATCGAGGAGGATGATTTCATGAACGAACTGCAGGTATTTCACAACGACGAATTCGGCTCTGTGCGCACGCTGACCATCAATGGCGAGCCTTTCTTTGTTGGCAAGGACGTGGCCGATATTCTCGGCTACAGCAATAGCCGCGACGCGTTGAGCAGGCATGTGGATGACGAAGACAAGAATAGCGTCGTGATTCACGACGGTATTCCCGGCAACCCTAACCAGGTGGTGATCAATGAATCCGGCCTGTACAGCCTGATCCTCTCCAGCAAGCTGCCGTCGGCGAAGCGCTTCAAGCGCTGGGTCACAGCCGAGGTGCTGCCCAGCATCCGCCAGCACGGCTTGTATGCGAAAGACGACCTGATCGAAAAAGTGATCGCCGATCCTGACTACGGCATCCGTCTGTTTACGGCGCTGAAAGAAAGCCGCCAGCGGGAGCGGGCGCTGGAAGCGTCGCTGGCTATCCAGACGCAGCAGATTGCGGAGATGCAGCCGAAGGTCAGCTATTACGACCTGGTTCTCAGCTGCCCGGACGCCCTGCCCATCACCATCCTGGCGAAGGATTATGGCTGGACCGCCCAGCAGATGAACAGGTTCCTTCATGATCAGGGCGTCCAGTACAAGCTCCAGAAGACCTGGCTGCTCTATGCCAGGTATCAGGATAAAGGGTACACCCACAGCGAGACCTATCCGTATACCGACCACAACGGCAATGTCCATAACTCCATCAATACAAAATGGACGCAGTCCGGCCGCCTGTTCATCTATGAGCTTATGAAGGCCGCCGGCAATCTCCCCCTGGTGGAGCGGGACGGCTGATACGGGAAGCGGCAAACAATCCGGGCTGCCGCTGGCCGCCGTCTGCGGCAGTCCTTCTCTTGAAAGTATGGAGGCAATCACAATGAAAAAGCATACCGTGAAAATCAATATCGCAGACCGCCGCGGTGACCAGCGGCGCGTTCTCACCAGCACCCGTGTAAGCCTGCCCAGGCGGCTGCTCCGATTCCTTTTCGGTGATTTCTGCCAGGTGCTCGTGCTGACTCCGGGCGAAACCGTGGAGGGCATCGAGATCAATGAAACACGGCGGGATGGTGGTCCGGATGAATAATACATCGCTGCCTATGCCCGTGAAGGTCAAGCCTTACGCACATCAGCGGAAAGCGTTTGATTTCGTCATGCGCATCTTCCATAGCGGTGATGAAAAGCAGTCGGACCGGGAGGACGGTGAGCGGGATGAAGCGGGTCAGCGCAAAGTGCGGCTGGTGCGGAAAACACTTCATCAAGCTCGCGATTGAACTTCATGAACATAACTTCTGTTGCAGAGGCTGCTTCTATCAGTGGAACAGGAGGCGCATGCATGATTACAACACGCTTGCCAATCCCATGAACAAGCCGGGCGGGGTTATGGAGTCTCGCGTCCGCAGAGGCAACCAGCTGCGCGGCCGCGGCAAAGGCAAAACCTACACCAAGCGCCTCGGCCGCCACGAGCACAGGATTGTGGCGGAGGAGGCTATTGGCAGGCCATTGCAACCCGGAGAAGTTGTTCATCATATCGACGGCAACAAGAAGAATAATGATCCCAGCAACCTGGCGGTTCTCCCCTCTCAAAAGGAACATGCAAGGCTCCACATGGAGTTCAAAAGAAGGAAGGTGACTCTATGAATGTCTCCTACGGAAAAGGCGCAGCCCTCCTGATGGAGATGGGTTAGCACAGGAAAGACACTCACCGCCATTGCAATTATCGGACAGCTCTATATGGAGGGCCGTGTCCAACGCGCGCTGGTGGTGTCCCCGCTGTCCATCATGGGCGTGTGGGAGGAAGAGCTGGTGAAGTTCGCCGCTTATCCCTACGCCGTGACCACGCTGCGCGGAACGATGCAGAAGAAGAAAGAGCAGCTGGCCAGCCTGCCCGCCGCGCCGCTGAACATCGTCATCACGAACTACGAAAGCATGTGGCGGCTGGAAGATGAGATGCAGGATTTCCACGCCGGCCTGATCATCGCGGATGAAGGCCATCGTCTGAAGGACGGCACATCCCGTCAGAGCAAGGCCATGCACCGTCTGGCCGATCGGGCGGACTATCGTCTTTTGCTGACGGGAACGGCGATCACCAACAAAGAGCTTGACATCTACAGTGAATACCGTTTTGCCGCGCCGCAGGTCTTTGGCAAGTCCTTCTACGCATTCCGGGGCCGATATTTCTATATGGGTGGTTACGGCGGATACGTTCCCGTTTTCCGAAAAGAAATGACAGACGATTTCCTGGAAAAACTGCACTCCATCGCCTTCCGCGTTCGGAAGGACGAATGCCTGGACCTGCCGCCTATCACAGAAGAAGTGCGCTCCATTGACCTGGAGCCGAAGGCCATGAAACTGTATCGCCAGATCGAGGAAGACAGCTACGCTGAGCTCAGGGACTCCGAGGTGACCGTGTTCAATGTACTGACGCAGATCCTGCGGCTTTCCCAGATCACGGGAGGGCACCTGACGGACGATGACAAAAGCGGCCATGTGGTGTCGACAGCCAAGCTGGACGCGCTGGAGGATATCATCGATACCATGCGGGAAGAAGGCAAAAAGCTGGTGGTCATGGCCAGGTTCACCGCGGAGCTCGATGACATAGAAAACCTGCTGCGCAAAAAGAATATCGGCTACGCCGTTGTGCGCGGCGGTGTGAAGGATCGCGCCGAGGAGGTGCGCCGTTTTCAGCAGGACGATGACTGCCGTGTGTTTGTGGGACAGATCCAGGCCGCCGGTATGGGGCTGACGCTGACCGCCGCCAGTACAATGGTCTTCTATTCTCTCGATTACAACATGGCGAATTTCGATCAGGCGAAAGCGCGCATCCATCGCGTATCACAGAAAGAAAACTGCCATTACATTTATCTCTGCTGCCGCGGGACCATTGACACAAAAGTGCTGAAAGCGCTGCGCGGGAAGATTGATCTGGCCAAGGCGCTGGTGGACGATTATCGCCATGGCGGGAACCCGTTCAGGGCGTGATGGCTCAGGGGGGGTTGTTTTTTATCCCTTGTCAGTGGAAAGGAGGTAAAACGCCCCATGAACACGACCCTGTTTGAACTGGCGGATCAGCTGAAGGCGGCAAAGGATCGCAAGAAACAGCTGGACGCCGATACCAAGGCCAACAACGCACAGATCGAAGAACTGGACAGGCGGCTGGCGGAGGCGATGGCGGAACAGGAGCTGGATCGGTTCTCCCGGAACGGTTCACTCTTCTACCTCAGCAGCCGTCTCTTCACCTCGCCCAAGGCCGGCATGAAGGATGATCTGATCGCCGCCCTGCGCGGAAATGGCTACGGCGGGCTGGTCACCGAAACCGTCAACGCCGGAACCCTGGCTTCATTTGCCAAGGAACGCATGGCGGAGTCTGAGACCGGCGAGCTGCCTGAATGGCTGGACGCCGTCGTTTCGACCTATGAAAAGGTCAGCGTCGGCGTAAGGAAAGACTGATCACGAAAACACTGAATCCCCGAAGCGTTGAGACGCTGATGATCCATTCCCATACCGATATTGATGGAGGAAAAGATTATGTCGAATACCCAGAAGAACGAAACCAATGAGGTGACTGTGGCCAGCGGCTTCAGTGAACTCTCCGGCATGAACTTCCTGGCGGAAGCCATGAGCGATGAGTGCGCCGGGCTGGAATTCAGCCTGGATCGCGTGAAGATCCCCGCCGGCGGCATGACGGCCTTCGAGGTGCCCACTGGTGACGGTGAGACCTCGGAGCTTGAGAAGGAGATCGACTGCGTGATCCTTCTCTCTCACCCGGCCAACGCCTATTACCGCGATGTGTATAAGGGAGGCTCCAATCCGCCGGACTGCGGCAGCTTTGACGGTGTGACCGGCTCCAGCGGCCAACTGTGCAAGACCTGCCCCTACAATCAGTTCGGCAGCGGCGAGGGCAAGGCGAAGGCCTGCAAAAACCGCAGGATGCTCTATATCCTGCGCGAACACGAGCTTTTCCCTATGATCCTGAACCTGCCCACCGGTTCCCTGCGGCCTTTTACGAAATATGTACAGTCGCTGCTTACCATGCGCAAGCGCCCGCACCAGGTGGTGACTCGCATCAGCCTTCGCAAGGCCAATTCTTCGTCCAGCATCGAATACTCGCAGGCGGTGTTCAAATGCCTGCGCGCGCTGACGCCGGAAGAACAGACCGGCATCGATAATATGGTCGCTCAGGTTCGCGGTATCGCCGCCGGTATGACCGTCACGGCCATGACGCCTGTGAATGACACGGACAACCCCTTCGTCGATCCCGAGACCGGCGAGATCATCCAGCCCTTGAAGTAATCATCGACCGCCGGGAGATGGCCACGCTGTCTCCCGGCATACAGCCAGAGGTACGAATGGATACGAATTACAGACTGATTACCACAGTACAGGGCGTCCGGGAATATATTGGCGACGCGGTCATCGTGGCTTTTGACTTTGAGACAGCGCCGGACGATCCCTATCGCGAGGAAGAGAAAGCCGCCCTGGACCCGGCCCGCAGCCATATTGTTGGCTGCAGCTTTTCCGTCGCTGAGGGCAGCGGCGTGTATGTTCCCATCGCCCACAAGACCGGGCCCAATGTCGATGGGAAGGCCTTCTTTCGGTTTCTGGAAGAGTTTCTCTCCGATACCAAAGTTCGAAAGATCGCCCACAATATCGCTTTTGAGAGCCAGATGGCGTACCACCTGGGAATCGTGATCCGGGCACCCGTGTACGACACGATCTGCGCGGCGCAGATGACTCTGAAAAACAATTATGAGTTTCGCGGCCTTTCCGACAGCGGGCTGAAAAGGCTGGCCGCCGAACTGTGCGGAGAGCCGCTGCCAACCTTTACCGATGTGACTGCGGGCCGTCACTTTGACGAGCTTGACCCGAACGATAATGAAACCGTCCGCTACGGCGCGGCCGACTCCGATTTTGCGCTGCGGCTGTATCACGTCTTCAATGAGTGGTTTGATACATATCTTCCCAAGCATCGGTATCTGGTGGAGGAGATCGAAAGTCCGACGGCGGTGTATCTTGGTATCATGCGCCATAACGGTGTGCCTGTTGACCTTCCGCTCATGATGAGCCGCAAGCATGAGGCCGAGGCTGAAATGGCGCGTATCCGTGATGATATTCACAGCATTATCGGTGATGTGGATATCGGCGGCAACTGTTCCACTACTGAATTCAAGAACTGCCTGTATGGCGATCTGGGCCTGCCTATATTGAAGACCACCGAGACCAACCGCGAAGCGGCCGATGACATGACGATGCAGATGCTGAAAGAATGGTGTGACGAACACAGGCCGGAACTGTCACGGCTCTTCACCCTGGTACAGGAATACCGCAAGTGGGGAAAAATCATGTCCACTTATATCGTGGGCTATCTGAGATACCTCAATCCAGTAACCGGCTGCATCCATCCGGACATGTTCGCGCTTTCAACCGATACAGGACGCATGAACTGTCGAAATCCCAATTGTCAAAATATGCCAAGAAAGACCAATGACCCCATCGGTGTCCGCAACTTTATCAAGGCGCCGGAAGATCATCTGATCCTTTCCCTGGATTACAGCCAAATCGAATTGCGGGTCGGAAGCTTCTACTGCCGTGATGAGGTCATGATGAACACCTATCGCACCGGTGGTGATATCCACGCGGCAACTACCAGCGTCATCTTCGGCGTGACGTATGACGAAGCGCAGGACAAACACCGGGCCAATTACAAGGAGCATCGCACCATAGCAAAAAATGTGAATTTTGGCACGTTTTACGGTCTCTTCGCCCGCGGCCTCCAGCGAACACTGAAATTCAAAGCCGGAGTGGATAAAACCCCGGAGGAATGTCAGGAAATACTGGACAACCTGAAAGCCGGGTACCCCGGCCTGACGCGCTGGCAGGAAGAAACGAAAGCGATTGCCGCAAAGCGCATGTACACAGAGACATGGCTTGGCCGCCGGCGTTACCTTCCTGGCATTCGCAGCGGCGACTGGGGGCAGAAGTCCTTCGCAGAGCGATGCTCTCTGAATACACCCATACAGGGCACGGCGGCGGATATTCTGAAAATTGGCATTACCCGAATCCTGCGCGGTCTGCCTGACCGTCCCTGGCTAAAGCCCATATTGCAGATACACGACGAGCTGACCTTCCTGATTCCCGCCGAACGGCTTGAGGACGCGGTGTCATTCATCCGCGCCTGCATGGAGCGGAAGCCTTTCCCGGAATTTGACCTTCCGCTGATCGCGGAGGCGTCAGTGGGATTGACCTTTGGAAGCATGGAAGAACTGGATTGAATTGGAGGACATTATGATTACCGTTATGACTACATTTTATCACCCTGATCTTGGCGCTGTGCGCGGGATCCTGATCAATGGAGAACCAATGCTTGTGTGCCGCGACCTCGCGGCGCTGCTGGTCGGCCTGCATGTCGAGGAGACGGAGAAGGTTATGCGCAGGCGTTATGGCGCGAAGGACATCACTGTTCCCGTCAGCGTCATCGCGGGCGGATGCGCCGATACCGAAAAGCTCCTGTTTGTCGGCGAAGAGGCTGTCTTCCGCATGATCGAATGCACACCGAACCGCGCGTGGGAGCGCTATGCCGCCTGGTTCAACGATTATGTTTTCCCTTCTCTCCGCCAGCTGAACAGCACGCTCTATGTCAGCCGGGGCGCGCATCACTTCTATGACACCTGCGCCAATCCTCTTCCGCCAAAGCTGCTCCGTCATAATACCGATGACTTCTTCTCCCTGTTTGAGTGAGGCGCGCCATGGCATACAGAAACAGTGAAGGTTACAAAGATCCCACTGCCGGAGAGGCCATGGGCAACATCATGCGGGAGTACCGCGCGCAGCGCAGACAGACCTGGAGGCGACAGTACGAACTGCGCTGCCGGTCGAAGGTCTACATTGTATCCCGTTACGCCGGTGACGTGGAAACAAATGTTGCAGCCGCTGTCCGATTCTGCCAATTTGCCATCCGCAAGGGCATGATGCCCATCGCCAGCCATCTGCTGTATCCGCAGATGCTGCATGATGATATATCGGATGAGCGCGAAATGGGCATGGCTTTCGGTATGGCGCTCCTGGCGCTGTGTGACGAGGTGTGGGTTTTCAGCGATCATAGCGGCCTGTCACCCGGCATGGCGGCTGAAGAAAACGAAGCGAAACGACTGGGAAAGCCCATACGCTATTTCGATACGGAGGTGACAGCATAGTGGATATCACGGCACAGGAAGTGTTGAACAGCCTGTTCAACGCGGATGAAAAGGTCTGCCTGCGCGTATTTGAAGACCGTGATGACGGTATCTTTCCCGGCGCAAAATATACCGTCGAATGCGGCAAGTTCACCTCCATGAAAGACACGCTGCGCAACCACAACGCCATGAACCGCGGGGTATTCTTTACCGTGAATTATGGCGGGCATAACGACGCCGACATTACCCGGATCAACGCTCAGTTCGTCGAAATGGACCACGCAACCTTTGAGGAACAGCAGAAACACATAGACGCTTTTCCCCTGCCGCCCAGCATGATCATTAAGACCCGCAAATCCCTGCATACCTACTGGTTTGTCAGAAACGCCGAGGTGTCTCGCTTTCGCGCCATACAAAAGCAGCTGATCCGGCATTTTGGCGGGGATCCCATGTGCGTCAACGAATCTCGCGTCATGCGCCTGCCTGGCTTTTACCACTGCAAGCGGGAACCTGTCATGGTGGAGTGCGTCCTTTTCCACCCCGAGCGCCGGTACACGCAGGATCAGATCAGCGCAACCATGCCGCCCGTGGAAGATACGCCAGTCGAGCGCAGGAAAGGCGATGAGGCCGGGCTGAACATCGTGCTGCATGAGTGCGCCTTCATTCAACATTGCAAGGAACATGCGGCTGCGCTTTCCGAGCATGACTGGTACGCCATGATCACCAATCTTGCGCCTTTCGAGGGTGGCGTAGACCTGATCCACCGTCTTTCCTCCGGCTATCCCACCTACAACGAGAATGAGACGCAGAAGAAAATCAATCATTTTCTGGACAGCGGCACTCGCCCGATGCTGTGTAAAACCATCGCGGAGAAGGGCTTCAAGTGTCCCAGGATGGAAAGCGGCGAGTGCAAATGCAGAGCCCCTGCGGCGCTGTGCTATCAGCCCATGAGCGTCGACGGTCTGCGCGCCGTGATCGCTGATCTGCCCATCACCGGGGATGACATGAAGGATCTGCGCACGGTGACGGATTTCGTGCACCAGTATCTTTATAACCAGGACGCCTCCATCGCGGAAGGGATCATCGGCTATGAACTGAAGAACCGGTTCAAGCTGAAGACCAATATCCTCCGTTCCCTTTCCGGCGAGTATCGCATGGTGAGCCGCAAACACCAGGCCGGGCTGAAAGCCAGGATGCGCAAGGTGGAAACCGCGCTGCCGCTGTGGTACGAGCCGACCGAGGCGGGAGGGCTGCGGTTCCTCCCTGGTGTGCTGGCCGACCATCTGTCAGAGGAGCAACTGGTATTCTACGCCGCTGAACAGCATTACCGCTATGAGGGCGGCGTGTACCGCGAGATGTCGGAGATGCAGGCTCAGAAGATCGCCCGCGATAAGATGATCCCCCACGAGTGCAAAATGTCACAGATCACGGATGCGGAGAAGCAGTGGCGGCTGAACATCCAGCGCAGCATCCATGAACTCAACGCCAATCCATACATCATCAACCTAAAAAACGGGCTGTACAATGTACTGGAGAATACGCTGATCCCGCATACGCCAGAGTACTACAGCACAGTGCAGCTGAACGTCAGCTATAATCCGGACGCGAAATGTCCGCGGTTTCTCCAGTACCTCGATGAGGTCATTAACGTCGATCAGATCCCGCTGATCCAGGAGATGATGGGCTATTTTCTCGTCCCCGTGACCCGTGGACAGAAATGCTTCGTCATTGTGGGCGAAGGCGGCGCGGGCAAAAGCCAACTGCTCCTGGTACTGAACGATATTCTCTTGGGCAAGGAGAATGTCAGCAACGTGTCCTGGCAGGCGCTGAACGAACGATTCAAGACGGCGGAGCTTTTCGGCAAGCTGGCGAATATCTTCGCCGACCTGCCTACGAAAAACATCGATGACAACGGCATCTTCAAGGCGCTTGTCGGCGAGGATTACCTGACCGTGGAGAAGAAGAACCGGAATCCTTTCTCCTTCCAGTCCACCGCCCGGCTACTGTTCTCCTGCAACAATATCCCCCGCAATTACGGCGACCGCTCCGAGGGCTTCTACCGCAGGCTCATTATCATCCGCTTCGATCACGCTGTGCCGGAGGAGAAAAAGGATGTTGACCTGCTGGACAAGTTCCGCGCTGAGGCCGACGGCATCTTTCTCTTTGCCCTGGAAGGGCTGAAGCGGCTGATGCGCAATCATTATCGTTTCTCCGAGACGGAGGCGAACAGGGCCGAGCTCCAGCAGTACCGCGAGGACAGTGATTCGGTGCTTTCCTTCGTCAAGGATTGTTGCCTCACCGGGGATGACAGCTGTGTCTGCGGATCAACGGAGCTGTTCAACGCCTATAAGACGTATTGCGAGGAATCCGGAATGAAGCCCTATTCGCAGAAGAAGTTTGTGCAGCAGGTGCTGCTCAACTGTCCCGGCGCTGAAAAAGCCGTCGATAAAACTGGCCGCAGGAGGATCATCCGTCATGTCAAACTGGGCGAGCTCCTTGCGTAATAATTGCGTCAATGACCTGGAAGCCCTTATTTCAGGGGCTTTCCAGCGCCATCGCCGGAGCCATTTGACGCGATTGACGTCAAAAACCCTATTTCTTTATATATTACTTTTTCCACACGTAAATTCCTTCATTTTTCACTTTAATTTTCGTGAAAATGCAAATTCAGATGTCAAAGCGTCAGAAGCCTTGAAAACAGGGACTTTTTGCTTGACGGATAGCCTTCTCCGAACCCGTCAAGCGGCAGGCGGCGCTGTTGATACCGTGTGGAGAGGGTGCTCGGGAGGAGGTGAAAATATGCGTGAAGCGGACATCGTGAGAGCCATTTTGACGCATCTGCGGTCTCTGGACGGCTGCTTCTGTTGGAAAGAGCACGGTGGCCCCTACGGCACAAACGGCGTTCCCGACATCATTTGCTGCTACCACGGCCGGTTCGTCGCCTTTGAGGTCAAGACCGATACCGGAAAGGCCACAAAGCTGCAGGAGGCGGTCATTCGGAAGATCAACCGCGCCGACGGATGCGCCGTCATCGTCCGATCCGTGGAAGACGTTAAAGCCGCGCTGGCGGCCATCACTGAACGCTGAAAAATGAACCATTGAAACGCTGCGCCTTTGAACATCACATTTCGGAGGTAAAGCGATGGACCCATATCAGGCTCTTGCAAACGCCATAATCGAGCAGGCTGTGAAGGATTACCGTATGACGAATGATCCCGATGAACTGGCTGAACTGGTGAGGTTCTTTCATTCCCCTTGGTACGGCGCGCTGACGGCCCTGGATCCGGAGCTCCTCATCTCGCAACTGCGGAAGGAGAAGAAATCATATGACAGCTAAGGAGTATCTCGGACAGGCCTATCGTCTCGATCAGCGTATCACCAGCAAACTTCAGCAGATTGACAGTCTGCGCTCCCTGACTCGAAAGGTAACCGCTTCCTATGATGGCGAGGTGGTGTCGCGTACCCGCAATGTTCATTCTCTGGAGGATGCGATAATACGGCTGATGGAGGCTGAGGAAGAAATCAATCGGCAGGTCGATGAACTGATTCATCTGAAGATCGATATCGGTGAAACCATCAATAAGGTTCGTAATGAGAGCTATCGTCTGATTCTTGAGAAGCGCTACCTCTGCTTCTTGCCCTGGGATCAGATCGCATCGGAAATGCATTACAGCCGCCGTTGGGTGTTGAACAAGCATGAGCGCTCTCTTGAGGTGGTAGATAGGCTGCTTGCTGAAAAGGAGGACTTAGCGTGAGCTATCGGGAAGCGATTGAGGACGGAATTCCGATCAAAAGCAGCGCAGGACATTTCTCACAGGGGGTTACTATCCACCCTGCCACTACTGCGGTCAGCCGGTTTACTCTTGGGCGTATCAGCGCGGGGTAAAGTACACGTGTCCCGAATGCCGGGAGACAGTCATTCGTCTGAAACGTGAGGATACGACGGAAATCGCCACAAATGATAAGCTGAAGAGATTAAATCACGCCATCAAGAGAGTTTCTGCCATAACGGACATCAAACTATACGAGAAGGCTATCGCGTTTATTCGGAATCACATAGACAGACCAGGCTGGTTTCAGAGTACGGAAGAGATAATGGTTGCCATGGAACTCATTCGATGTCATGTGAAAGCGCATCATCAGGTCAAGGTATACGAATATCGTGTTGATTTTGTTCTGGAGGATATGAAGGTTATCCTGGAAATCGATGGCCCTATCTACCACGGAAAGGACAAAGAGCGGTATCAGCAGATTCGTGATGACGCGATTCAGCGGAAATTTGGTGAAGGATGGGAAGTAATCAGAATCAAAACAGATTGCATCAACATGAACATTACAAAGCTGCTGCCCGGTATCAGAGCTGTTTTGGAAAAACGGAAAAAGAATGCACACCAGTTCACATGAGTTCACTTGTGTACGGATTTGACATCTGTTAGACTCAAGATGTGGCAAAAGGCCACAGCGACAAGCAAACCGGCCTCCGTGGGCACAGCGCTCGCGGGGGCTTTCCTTATGCCCGGAGGTGACGGTGATGCCCTACAGAAAAGTTGGTGCGCTGGAAGCCTGCTGGTACATGATCCGCTGGAAGATGAAGGAGGCGCTGCGCATGCCGAGACTGCCTGATCACCCCTGTGTCCATCCCGGCTGCCCACGGCTGGTGCCGCGAGGCAGGAAGTATTGTGACGCGCATGCCAGCTTGCATCCGGAGGATACACGGTCGGCCGGTCAGCGCGGTTACAACCGGCGATGGCAGAAGGCGTCGAAGGCTTACCTGCATCGGCATCCGCTGTGCGCTGAGTGCCAGCGGCATGGCAGGTATGTTGCCGCGACGGTCGTTGACCACATCGTCCCGCATCGTGGCGATCCGAAACTCTTCTGGGACGAGAGCAACTGGCAGCCGCTGTGCAAGGCCTGCCACGATCACAAAACCGGTACCGCGGATAGGAATCCTCTGTATCACTACTGACGCGATGACCCTCTGGGGCGGGTCAAATCTCCACGATTCTTTTTCCTGGAGACCGTCGGCCCCTGCCACGCAGAAAATTTTCAATTCAAACAGGGTATTAACCAGAAAAGAAAAAGAGGAGCCACATTTTCACGTGCCCCCTCAGTCGCCGGTTAAGCTGCAAAAACCTTCTTTGCGAGCCACACCAGACCAAGAGCACCGCCAACTCCGAGCATGGCCAGCCCGATGTCTGCAGCCAGTACCTTACGCTTTCCAAGTGCCTTATCAACGGGCGACAGGTTCTTATCCTCGTTGATCACCTTGTAATCGCCTGCGTTATCTTTGATGGCGCTGATGACACCCCGACCTGTATCCAGAGCAAGTCCGGTGAACTGGTCGCGGTATTTCTCATCTATAGTCTGACTGCCGGGCTTCCGGGAGACGTCATGGCTATCGGTAGGGACAACTGCGTTATTTACGCGGGAAGAATTCGCTTTATTGCTCATAGTGTGTTCCTTTCTGCTCAGTGAGCGCGTCGATTTTGAGGAATTGATCAAGGGAACCATAGCGGGTGCGGATGGCGCAGAGTTCTTCCACTGTGGAAATCTCCAACTCTGCCGCCCGGTACAAATCGTCTACAGTGACCGGTTTCCCATCGGAACCGGTGATCTGCTCCTTCTTTGGGATTATCTCATATGGCAGATCGTCCGGCTGATAGCATTCGAAGGCTTCTTCTACATGGTAAGCGTGCATCAGGTCGTCGATATCGATCCAAGCACGTGCGTTGAAAAGGAACAGCCTGCATGCCCGGAGCTGATCAAGGAAGTCACATGCGGAGCGCAGCAGTTTCTGGAACTGGTCTCGCCACCGCTTGTTGGTGATATCGTCCAGCGATTCGAAGCTCCGAATCACGGGAGAAGGGATAGTTCCGTATAGCTCCATCCACTTCTCCGGCCCCAGATACTTTTCCAAGAACCTGCTCGTGTTTGAGACAGTAAACCGGAAACCGTTGGAAGAGACTTCAAGCTGGAAGTATTCGGATAACTCAGGGGTATCGAAGCCGAAGCCCTCCCCGTAGACCTCTAACCGTCCATGATCGTTTACCGCATCGAACCGCGATATGTAGTTACGGGTATCGTTGCACATGCTGTGTACGTATCTGGCTCTCCGATCAGTATACTCCTTCAGCTTGGCGATCTCGTTCAGCAGTTCCGGGTCCTCGCACGGTTTCACACCATCATACTTCTGGTGAAAGTAATCGTTGCTATACAGGCGATTCCAGCCCTCGCCGATCTGGACCTCGATGTCATACTGACCATTGTCATCTCTGGAAATGCGGTACCGTGGACCGTCTTTGTCCTTTTCCCGAATGATCATCTCGCTGTGATAATCATAACGGTCGGGACGGTAGCGGTCATGTAGGGATAGGTCCGAATCATCTCCCGCTACGCAGTAAGGCAGGACTTCCACGGATACCTCTTCGTATGCTGTCGAGTCGAGTGGGATGTAAACTGCACGTTCTTCGTTCTTCCTGTCTCCCCGCAAGATGTTGAGCTGTGGAAAGCCGTGAGTCGCAAGGATGTCATCAAGATCCTTAACTGAAGCTCCATCGTGAAGCGCCTGAATGATCACCAGATCTCTTAGGTTGTTCGGGTTCAGCGGTGTCATAGGGTACAGGTTCAATGCCAGCGCAGTTTCGCTTTCGCTCAGCTGGAGCGCAAAGCAGAGTGCGATGATGAGGTCTCGCTTCCGGGTTCCCTGAGACCCGTTGATGATCTTTGTGAGCGTGCTGGCATCAATTCCGATCATATCGGCCAACGTAGAACGGTTGAAGCTCCTCGCTTCGCCTGCGTAATGCTCCTCGCGGCACTCATGGATTTTCTCATCAATGAAGGTTGAGAAGCTTTCGTACTGTGACTCTTTCTTCGCTGATGCGATCAGCTTGGAGTAGTCATAGGTGGGTTGCTGAATTTGTTTCATGGGTTAACTCCTTTCAGAGGGATTGGTGTGATCACATGCCTTATTATACTCATTCCAAAGCAAATGTAAATCAAAATTCGGGTAATAACTACCCGAATTTTATAAGAGAGGTTTTTTATGGCAAAAGACGGCACCAACAGAGGCGGACGGCGGGTTCGCGCAGGGCACAAGCCTGACGATTTGTCAGAGAAAATACAGAAAGGCACCGCCGCTCAGGTCATGGATTTCTCCGGGACGGCGCTGGAGGGCATGAACGATTACGGTGCCATTGCCGATCTCCCTGGCGCGGACATCCCGCAGCCTGACAGCTACCTTTCCGCGCAGCAGCGGGATGGTGAGCCGCTGGGCGCGGATATCATCTACACCGAAACCATGCGCTGGCTGAAGGAGCGCGGCTGCGACAGGCTGGTCAACCACCGCCTGGTGGAGAGCTACAGCGAGGCATTTGCCCGCTACATCCAATGCTCCGAGGCGGTCAGCAAGTTCGGCCTGCTTGGCAAGCATCCCACCACCAACGCGCCAATTGCCAGTCCCTTCGTGCAGATGGCGCTTTCTTTCCAGAAGCAGGCCAACCTGCTCTGGTATGAGATTTTCGACGTCGTAAAGCAAAACAGCACCACGGCCTATGAGGGCAGCCCTCAGGATGACGCCATGGAGAAACTATTGAGAGCGAGGAGCAAGAGAAAATGATCGAGAAAGTGAATCCTTCCCATCCCGACAAGCTGGCGGATCGCATCGCCGGCGCGCTGGTGGAGTACGCCTATTCCGTACAGGCTGATCCCCGTATCGCCGTGGAAGTCCTCATTGGGCATCGCGTCTGCCACATCATTGCGGAAACCTCCGTACATATCCCGGCCACCTTCGTACAGGATACCGTGACCCGCATCGCCGGTGAAGGCGTGGTCATGGACTACTGCGAGGTAGCGCAGGATGAGCATCTGGCTGCAAATCAGGCGGAGGGCGTCCGCTGCGGAGACAACGGCATCTTCAAGGGCGTGCCGCTGACGGAGGAGCAGAAAACGCTCTCCGCCATCGCCCATGCCATCTATGCAAAATATCCCTGTGACGGCAAGTACATTCTGGACGGCGACCGACTGATTATCTGCCAGAGCAACGCCTCTGCCGCTGACCTCGCCACAGAGTACCCCGGCGCGGAGATCAATCCGCTGGGCGACTGGACAGGCGGCACGAATGTGGATACCGGCGCGACCAACCGTAAGCTGGGCAGCGACATGGCGGACAGCGTGACGGGCGGCGGCCTGCATGGCAAAGACCTGTCCAAGGCGGACGTGTCCGTCAATATCCACGCTTTCCTGAAAGCCCAGCGCACCGGAGAGCCTGTGGCGCTGTGCTGCGCCATTGGCGATGATGCCGTGGACGGCCTGCCCTACAGCGAGATCGTGGAAGAAGCTCGCCAGTTCATATCGGCCATCGGCGGATTTGAGCGATTCGCCGAGTGGGGACTGTTCTGAGGTAAGTATATGAGCAGAATCGCAACGAACGAAATGACTCAGGTGCCGATTGATCGCCTGATTCCCTACATCAATAACGCCCGTACCCACAGCCCGGAGCAGATCAGAAAGCTCCGGGCTTCTTTGCGGGAATTTGGCTTTGTCAATCCCGTGCTTATCGACCGCGACTATAACGTCATCGCCGGGCATGGACGCCTTGCCGCCGCGCGGGAGGAAGGCTTCACCGAAATCCCCTGCGTATATGTGGATCACCTGACCGAGGCGCAGAAGAAAGCGTACATTCTGGCCGACAACCGCATGGCCATGGACGCAGGCTGGGATGAAGACCTGCTGCGAGTAGAACTGGAATCCCTGCAGGAGATGGCCTACGACCTTTCCTTCACCGGCTTTGATGAAAAAGAGCTGGCGGCCATGATGGGCGGAACTGAAAAGGAAACACAGGATGACTATTTCGACCTGACCGCCGCGCTGGAGAAAGCGACATTTGTGGAACCCGGCGATCTGTGGACTGTGGGCCGGCACAAGCTGCTCTGCGGAGACGCCACCAAGGCGGAAGACGTGCAGAGACTCATGGGCGGCAAACGCGCCAATCTCATCGTGACGGACCCGCCGTATGGAGTCTCCTTCAAGAGCGCCAGCGGACTGACCATCCAGAACGACAGCATCAAGGATGAAGAGTTCTACAGTTTCCTGCTGCTGGCGCTGAAGAATATGGCGGACGCTCTGGAAAAGGGTGGCGCGGCGTATGTGTTCCATGCGGACACCGAAGGGTTGAACTTCCGCCGTGCATTTGTGGACGCGGGATTCCATCTTGCCGGGTGCTGCATCTGGGTGAAGGACAGCCTGGTGCTGGGCCGCAGTGATTATCAGTGGCAGCATGAGCCTGTGCTGTACGGGTTTTTGCAGAACGGAAAGCATCCCTGGTACTCTGACAGAAAGCAGACCACCATCTGGAATTTCGCCAAGCCCAAGCGCAATGAGAATCATCCGACGAGCAAGCCGCTGGATCTGATGGCCTATCCCATCGCGAACAGCAGCCAGGAGAACAGCATCGTGCTGGACACCTTCGGCGGCAGCGGCTCCACCATGATGGCCTGTGAGCAGACCAATCGCATCTGCTATATGTCCGAGCTGGATCCCAAGTATGCCTCCGTCATCCTTCGCCGCTATGTGGAGGATTTCGGCAACGCGGATCAGGTATCCGTGGAGCGTGATGGAAAGACGCTGGCCTATGCCGACCTTGTGAAAGAGGTGGAAAGCCGTGCGTGAAAACAGGCAGCTGACCCTCGGCAGCCTCTTTGACGGTTCCGGGGGGTTTCCGTTGGGCGGTACCCTTGCGGGTATCGCTCCGCTGTGGGCGTCGGAGGTGGAGCCCTTCGCCATTCGCGTCACTACTATGCGCTTTCCCGGCATGAAACATTATGGCGATGTGTCCAAGCTGGACGGCGCGAAGCTGCCGCCTGTTGACATCGTCACATTCGGCAGTCCGTGCCAGGATATGTCCATAGCAGGCCGGCGGGCGGGGCTGGATGGCTCCCGTTCCAGCCTCTTCCATGAAGCCATCCGAATCATCAGGGAAATGAGGTGCGCCACCAATGGCGAATATCCACGCTACATTGTCTGGGAGAACGTCCCCGGCGCGTTCAGCAGCAACGGCGGCGCTGACTTCCGCTCCGTCCTCGAAGAGGTCTGCCGGGTCAAGGACAGTGAAGCTTCTGTCCCTCTGCCTGACAAATGGGAATCCGCGGGACAGATCCTGGGAGAAGATTACTCCGTCGCATGGCGGGTATTTGATGCTCAGTACTGGGGAGTGCCCCAGAGAAGAAAACGCATCTACCTTGTCGCAGATTTTGCTGGTCAGCGTGCCCCGGACGTACTATTTAAGTCCGACGGCCTGTCTGGGTATTCTGCGGAGAGCATCGGCGCGTGGCAAAGAACTGCCTGCCGTGCTGAGGACGGCGCTGGAGCGGCAGGCGGCGGCCTGACCTGGTGCATCAATCCCCAGGGCTCCAGCGGCGTTTCCGTGACGGAGGATCAGACTGGCACACTGGTGGCGCAGGATCACGGGCATCATCCCGCCGTTCTTCAAAGCGCCGGCTTCTGTACAGAGCACAGCGCCAAAGCCCACGGCATCGGGTATGAGGAGGAAATGTCTCCCACGCTCCGGGCTGGCGTGGTACCCGCGACGGTTTATGAGAATCACGCGATGGATGCCCGGTACAGGGGCCCGCTGAATGTTGCCCAGCCCATCACCGCCACCTACGGCATGGGCGGCAACAATCAGCCGCTGGTGGTGGATGCTGATCCCGTGACGCTGAAGATCCGCTGCGGCAAAGACGGCGGAGGCAAAGGACCTCTGGCGCAGGTAAACAAATCCGCCACCCTGGCGACCAACAACGACCAGACGCTGTTCCAGCCTGTCGGCTTTGACCGCTACAATGGGAATCTGACCGGCGATATCGCGCAGACGCTCAACGCCTGCGCCGGCACCAGTGGAGACAATCAGCCCATGGTGTTCGAGCCGGAGTGCAAAGCCTACGGGGTATGCGCCAAAAGCTCTCATGCCATGCTGTCGGATAATCCGAAGGCCGGCTTCTATGAGGCGAAGACCAGCCGGACGCTGGATCAGAGCGGCGGGAACGCTGTCACCTCCAACCAGGGCGGCATTTGCGTTCTGTCTCCCGATCCCGCCTACGCCCTGCAGGGCAGCATGATCGGACGAGCCGATGAAAACGGCCCCCAGGGGGACGGCGTCAACGAGGATATATCTTTCACCCTCAACACCTGTGATAAGCACGCCGTGGCGCAGCCGACTTATTCTTCAACGGTTGGCAGTTTCATGACCTCCAGCGAAGAGAAAGCGCAGACCCTCATGGCACGGGACTACAAGGACCCTCAGATCGTGAACAACCCTCAGCCAGAGGAGCCAATGTACATTGTGCGCCGCCTGACTCCCACTGAGTGTGCACGGCTCCAGGGTTTTCCCGACTGGTGGTGTATGGGATTGGAAACGGAGAATCCCTCTGAGGCGGACATCGCTTTCTGGATGGATGTATTCGAGACGCATCGGCGCATCAATAATCCGGACGGTAAGCCCAAGACCAGGAATCAAATTGTGAAATGGCTGCGGCATCCGCATACGGATTCGGCTGAGTATAAGCTCTGGGGCAACGGCGTCTGCCTCAACAATGTGTATTTCGTCCTCTCCGGCATCGCCTGGGCGGACACGTTGCCCGATTGACATTGTGCATATCGTAGAACCTGCATTTGTTCGCCGAAATGTATCAATTCAGGCGTGGACTTTTGAGCCGAAAAGAGTGATTAATGGTCATGCCGAAAGGCAAACAAAGCAAGGAGGCATGAGCCATGAGGATTCACTACAACGTCACAGGAGCCGAGCGCAAGCGGCTGGTCAACGCCATCGTCGACACCATCGGAGCCAAGGCCAACTACAAGGGAATGCCCAGCGCGGCCTACGAGATCGACTACTTTACCGTCACGAAGGACGGCACGCTGGAATTCAGCGACTGTTCCGACACCGAAGAAGTGGAGATGGTGATTCTGGCGCTGGAGGCGGCCGGTTTCGACGGCGTCGGCGAAACGGACGAAGAGCCGGAGGAAGCCCAGGAAACGCCCACGGAGGGCGACACGGAGCCCGAAGGCGAAGCCGAGCTCCAGGCGGACGAAGCGCCTGAAAACGGCAAAGTCGCCAACGAAACGGCTGAGGTGGAAGACAACGAAAGCCGCGATGCCGTTGAGCTGACGGTCACCCTGCCGATGACACGGCACACCGGCATGACCATCCGCAACCTCATCAACCTGATTTACACCCGCGCGGGACTACTCAACAAGGCGCTCGGCACCGCATTCCGGATGGACGAAGGTCTGGTGAAAGCACTGCAGGATGACGCCTGTGTGCTGACCCTTGACCGCCTTTTCGAGACGGTGGAAGCCTACGAAAACAGGTACGGTAAGGCTGCGAATGGGATCATCATTGAGCCTGACAAACTAACTTTCAGCACCCTGCCGGAAACGGATGACCCCGCAGTTCTTCGCACATTCACCACCCTCTGCGCCATGATGAACAAACAGGTGCTCAGCCAGCAGCGCATCCAGGCGAAGGAAATCACCGAACAGAACGAAAAGTACGCCATGCGCATTTGGCTCCTGCGCCTGGGCATGAATGGTCCGGAGTACAAGGAGGAACGCAGAATCCTGATGCGGAACCTTTCCGGCCACTGCGCCTTCCGCACTGAGGAAGACAAGGCGCGCTGGACGCAGAAGCAGAACGAAAAGCGCGACGCACTGAGAGCAGCAAAGCAGGCTGAGACCGGCATGGAGGTGACCAGCGATGAAGTATCCGAATAAGGAAATCATCGAAGCCCTCCGCAGGGCTTACCCCGCCGGCTGCACGGTGGAACTGGTGCACATGGATGACCCGCAGGCGCCGCCCGTCGGCACGCTGGGCGAGGTCATCGCCGTGGACGATATCGGCACGATCCATGTGGCGTGGCGCACGGGCAGCGGGCTTGGCGTCGCCTACGGACAGGACAGCTGCAGGAGGGTCGATCATGACTGAGAGAGTGCGTGAACAGATCCTCGCTATCCGCGATACGGGACTGACCAACATGTTTGATCTGCCCATGGTACAGCGGCTGGCCTATGACCGGGGATATTACGAGCTGGTCTGCTGGCTGGAGGAGCATCGGAAAGAATACGCGCATTTCATCCTGACGGGTGAAGCGGATATGGAGGCGGAAAATGGCTGAGATCAGAGTGCTGCTGGTGGAGCCGGGTGAAAAACCCCGGCTCGTGACCGTAGAGCATACGCTGGAGAACCTGCAGGCGCTGGTGGGCGGATACATCCAGGCGGTGTATCCCTGGGATGATCCGGTCGCTGTCATCTGCGATGATGACGGCATCGCCAACGGGAAACCCCTCAATCGTCTGCTGATGGACGAGGACGGCAATCCCTATGATGTGCTGAAGGGCACGTTCTTCATCTGCGGGCTTGGCGAAGAGGACTTTGACAGCATCAGCGATGAACTGGCGGAGAAATATGCGGAGCGCTTCAGCTGGCCGGAGATGTTCACCCGCACCATGGATGGCCATGTGATCTGGATCCGCCTGGAGCCCGGCGCAACGCCCAAAATCCTGTGCTGAAAACGTCCAGGTTTGTTATCAGAAATGTATCAATTTATCGGCCTCATGGGCGTGGACTTATCTCCCGAAAGACGGTAATGTACGTACTGCCGAAGGGCAAACAGACCAAGGAAAAGCAAGGAGGACGCCGCCATGAAGCGCGAGGAAAGAAACGAATACAACTACATCCGCAGATACGAAAAGCAGTTTGAACTGAGCTACGGAACGACCCTGACCATCCGCACGGACGGCAGCGCGGAATACAAGCACGCGCTGCACGACCTCTACACCAGCTGGGGATTCCACCCCGCCGGCCTCCGGGTCGACAGCCAGATGTACGATGACAAGGAGCGCATCATTTACATCTACGGCCTGACTTACGACCTTCACGGCGAGGAACGGCCCTGGACGGAGCTTTACACCGCCGAGGAACGAGCGCGGTACGCTGCGGCGCTGGACTGAGCAGCGGTCGGAACGGATGGAGGAAAAAGGCTGGGAAACCGGCCTCTTTCCTCTGTCCGTCCCTGAAAGAGTTATCAGTTTTGTATCAATTTATCTGCCTCACAGGCGTGGACTTATTCCTCAAAAGACGGTAATGTACGTACTGCAAGGAGCGCAGAAACCCTTGCAAAGCAAAGAAAAAACCGGAGGGACAAGACCATGACAAGCCTTGAAAAGAATGCCCGCGCCTACCGCCTGCCCGAAACCAGCACCCCTGAGAACATCGCCTGCGGCTGGAGCTGCACCGCCGACTTCGGCAGCCGCTTCCTGGTGGCCGGATATTACTACAGCCACAACGAGCCCTGCTGGTACGGCGCGGTGTACGAGCACACCGACAGCGACCTTTCCTGCGAGGGCGAGGTCAGGCTGATTGCGGTGAGAGAGGAGCGGTTTGAAGACAACGGCCACGCCCTTGCCTGGGGCATGGCGCAGTGAGGAGGACAAAGCGATGCTGAGCAAAGAGAACGCGGTTTTCATGGAGATGTACCGGATGGGCCACGAATGGGAAAAGGCCCGCGAGGCGCGCAGAGTCCGCAAGCAGGAGATCATCGACACCAAGGGCTGGGACAGCGAAGAGCTGAAAGCCTGGTACGCTGAGGACGAGGCTGCGAAGTTCCCATTCAGCCAGGGAGTGAACAAAGCCTACCGCGCCTGGGCGTCCAGCGTTGGCCGCCAGGAGGACGAGATCGAGATGGACGATTTCCTCTGGGAACGCGAGGTGGCGGACTTTGTGGACACCCTGCGCAAAGCGGGCTTCACCACCTTCGTCTACACCAACCAGTCCACGGCGGTCATGGAGAACATCCACCAGTTCGTGGCGGAAGGCTGCAAGCTGGAAGGGCTTTGCACGACCACCCGCAGGGAGAGCCGCTGGGGCGACGAGGAGCCCGTCGAGATCATGGGCATCCGCTTCAGCCTGGGTTGAAAAGACACACTTTGTTATCAATATATCTTCCGCACAGGCGTGGACTTTATGCCGAAAAGACGGTAATGTACGTACTGCCGAAGGGCAAAGAACACAACGAAAGCGGAGGAAAACACCATGACGAACGCATACAGCCTGAGAGAGCATTTCACCCTGGGAAACTACAACACCACCATCACCCGAGCGGAATTCGAGAGCAGTTTCACAAAGACGAAGGAAAGCGTAACCTTCACCTTCAACGGCTGGGACGGCAAGAGCTACGATGGCGAAAGCCGCAGCGCGCGGGTGCTGCGCATCAACATCCCCGGATACGAGGATGTCCGCTTCATCAAGGTCGGCAAGAGCATCCACTACCTCATGGAAGAAACGCTGATCATCGAAAAAGCCACCGGCGCGATGTACCCCGAAGCCAGCTGGCTGGTGGATGTGGAAAGGGCATGAGGAGGCGCGACGCATGGCAAAGAAGCAAAACGGCGTCATCGGTGTGCCGGACGCAAAGGACAAGGGCAAATATACTGCCTGCCAATACGAACTCATCTGCAATAAGACCAGGAGCCGGAAATACGGTTTGAATGGCGGGAAGATCGTTCAGCTGACGATCAGGGTGAACGGAGCGGTCATTGCCAGCTATGACAGAGGCTGGATCACGCAGCCGCAGGACGAACCTTCGCAGCTTGCCCTCTGCATCCTGCTTTACAGCGAAAACTGACCATCATATTTGCCGGGAACAGCCCAGGAGGGCTGTATCTCGTACAGAAGGACCGTGAAGGTCTTATTTTATGCCCAGATGGAGGTGATTACCATGAAAAAGCTCAGACGATATAAGTCGACAAAGTTCAAGGCAAAGGATTCTCATTACGATGAGGACGCGGCGGATTTTGCTGTGGCCTTTATCGAGAATCTTTGTCACACCAAAGGCACCTGGGCGGGAAAGCCCTTTGAGCTGCTGGACTGGCAGGAGCAGATCATCCGGGATCTGTTCGGTATCCTGAAACCCAACGGTTATCGGCAGTTCAATACAGCCTATGTGGAGATCCCGAAGAAGAACGGGAAGAGCGAACTGGCCGCAGCCATCGCTCTTTTGCTTTGCTGCGGGGACGGTGAAGAGCGCGCCGAGGTCTACGGCTGCGCCGCCGACCGTCAGCAGGCCAGCATCGTGTTCGAGGTGGCCGCCGACATGGTGCGGATGTGTCCCGCGCTCAGCAAGCGTGTGAAGATCCTCGCCTCCCAGAAGCGCATCATATATGCGCCGACCAACAGCTTCTATCAGGTGCTGTCGGCGGAGGCCTATTCCAAGCACGGCTTCAATATCCATGGAGTGGTTTTTGACGAGCTGCACACGCAGCCCAATCGGAAGCTCTTTGATGTCATGACGAAAGGCTCCGGCGACGCGCGCATGCAGCCGCTGTACTTCCTGATCACCACGGCCGGCACCGACACTCACAGTATCTGTTATGAGACCCATCAGAAAGCCATGGACATCCTGGAAGGCAGAAAAATCGCTCCCACCTTCTATCCTGTCATTTACGGCGCCGCCGATACGGAGGACTGGACGGATCCGAAGGTGTGGAAGAAAGCGAATCCTTCCCTGGGCGAGACAATCGGCATGGACAAGGTCATTGCCGCCTGCGAATCCGCCCGGCAGAATCCCGGCGAAGAGAACAGCTTTCGCCAGCTCCGCCTGAACCAGTGGGTCAAACAGGCGGTGCGCTGGATGCCCATGGAGAAATGGGACGCCTGCACGGCGCATATAAACGAAGACGATCTGGACGGCCGTGTCTGCTACGGCGGGCTTGACTTGTCCTCCACCACGGACATCACAGCTTTCGTTCTGGTGTTTCCGCCAACAGATGAGGATGATCGGTATATTATTCTCCCATACTTCTGGGTGCCGGAGGAGACGCTGGAGCTGCGCGTCAGACGCGACCATGTGCCGTATGATCTCTGGGAACGCCAAGGGTATCTCATGACCACCGAGGGCAACGTGGTGCACTACGGTTTTATCGAGCAGTTTATCGGACGGCTGGGAGAACGATTCAATATTCGCGATATCGCCTTTGACCGCTGGGGCGCTGTGCAGATGGCGCAGAATCTGGAGAGCATGGGTTTCACCGTTGTTCCCTTTGGGCAGGGCTTCAAAGATATGAGCCCGCCCACGAAGGAACTGATGAAGCTGGTGTTGGAGAAGAAGATCGCCCACAGCGGGCACCCCGTGTTGCGCTGGATGATGGACAACATCTATATCCGTACTGACCCCGCCGGGAACATCAAGGCGGACAAGGAAAAGAGCACTGAGAAAATTGACGGCGCGATTGCCGCCATCATGGGACTGGACCGCGCCATACGGTGCGGCAACGACAGCCGCGAGAGTGTGTACAACGACCGCGGCATTCTGTTTTTATGACGGAGGGATGATTCATGGGAAAACTGACAGGTCTATTCCATATCAGGGACAAGCCCCAGAACCGTACAGTCGGCAGCGGCTACGCCTTCTACATGGGCGGCAGCGCATCGGGCAAGGTTGTGACGGAACGCTCCGCCATGCAGATGACGGCGGTGTACTCCTGTGTGCGGATCCTGGCGGAGGCTATCGCGGGCCTGCCGCTGCACCTGTATCGGTATCGGGATGACGGCGGCAAGGAGAAGGCCATCGACCATCCGCTATATCTGCTGCTGCATGATGAGCCGAATCCTGAGATGAGCTCTTTCGTCTTCCGGGAAACGCTCATGACGCACCTGCTCCTGTGGGGCAACGCCTATGCGCAGATCATCCGCAACGGCAAAGGTGAAGTGGTGGCCCTGTATCCCCTGATGCCCAACAAAATGTCGGTGGATCGGGATACGGACGGACATCTCTTTTACACTTATCAGCGGAGCAACGAGGAAGCGCCGATAGCCGAAGGCACGAAGGTCGTCCTGTCTCCGAAGGATGTGTTGCACATCCCCGGCCTGGGCTTCGACGGGCTTGTGGGCTACAGCCCCATCGCCATGGCAAAAAACGCCATCGGTCTGGCCATCGCTACAGAGGAATACGGCTCCAAGTTTTTCGCCAACGGCGCAACGCCCAGCGGCATCCTGGAATATCCGGGTACGGTAAAGGATCCGGAAAAGGTCCGGGACAGCTGGACACGGGGCTTTTCCGGCAGCGGCAACGCGCACAAGGTGGCCGTGCTGGAGGAGGGCATGAAATACACGCCCATCTCCATTTCGCCGGAGCAGGCGCAGTTTCTGGAAACCAGGAAGTTTCAGATCAATGAGATCGCTCGAATCTTCCGGGTGCCGCCTCATATGGTGGGCGACCTGGACAAGTCGAGCTTTTCCAATATCGAGCAGCAGTCGCTGGAATTTGTGAAATACACGCTTGACCCCTGGGTCGTGCGCTGGGAGCAGTCCATTCAGCGCACGCTCCTGCAGGATGAAGAAAAATCACGGTATTTCGTGAAGTTCAATCTGGAAGGACTGCTGCGCGGCGATTATCAGAGCCGCATGAACGGTTACGCCACGGCGAGGCAGAACGGGTGGATGTCGGCCAATGACATCCGGGAACTGGAAAACCTCGACCGCATCCCGCCTGAAAGCGGCGGCGACCTGTATCTCATCAACGGCAATATGCTCCCGCTCGACAGGGCGGGCGCTTTTGCGAATACGATGGAAAAGGAGGAAACCGATTCTGATGAAAGCACAGAAGAAGTTCTGGCGGTGGAAGAATCAAGTGGACGGCGAAGAGGCCGCTGAGCGCGTATTGGAGCTCTACGGCACCATTGCGGAGGAAAGCTGGTTTGACGATGATGTCACCCCGGCTATGTTCCGGGATGAGCTGTTTTCCGACACGGGAGATGTGGTCATCTGGCTGAATTCGCCCGGCGGCGATTGTGTGGCCGCAAGCCAGATATACGCCATGCTCATGGATTATCCCGGCAATGTGACGGTCAAGATCGACGGCATCGCGGCATCAGCCGCCAGCGTGATCGCCATGGCAGGCACCACCGTGCTGATGGCGCCGACGGCCATGATGATGATCCATAATCCGGCCACGATCGCTATGGGCGACCATGAGGATATGCGCAAGGCCATCGAGATGCTGGACGAGGTGAAGGAAAGCATTATCAACGCCTATGAAATCAAAACCGGACTCAGCCGGGCGAAGATCTCCCACATGATGGACGCTACCACCTGGATGAACGCCAACAAGGCCATCGAGCTGGGCTTTGTGGACGATATTCTGAAGGATGAAAAGCTGAACGCGGATGTTCCCGCCTACGATTTTTCCAACAGTATGGTGGAGCGGACGCTCATCAACAAGCTGACGGCAAAGGCCGCGCCGGTTGAACCGGGCAGCCGGGAGGAAACGACTCCGCTGGAAAAGCCCAAGCCGGAAGAAACCCCTATTCCCCAGGGACGGCTCGTTGATGACCTCAAGGCCCGTCTCATGACCATCAAAAACTATATGTGACAGGAGGAAATGTCTATGACCATCGTTGAAATGCGCGAAAAGCGCGCCAAGCTCTGGGCTACCATGGAAGGCTTTCTGGACACCCATCGCAACGACAAGGGCGTGCTGTCCGCCGAGGATGACGCCACCTATGCCGCCATGGAGAAGGATCTGGATGACCTGACCAACGAGATCCACCGCATGGAGCGGCGTGACGCCCGTGAGGCGGAGCTGTCCAAGCCCATGAACAAGCCTCTGACCGAGAAGCCTGAAAAGACATCCGAGCCCGAGAAGGTCGGCCGCGCTTCCAGCGCCTATCGGGAGGACTTCGGCAGGCATCTGCGGGGCAAGACGCCCATCCATAATGTGCTGTCCGAGAGTACCGATGCGGATGGCGGTTATCTGGTGCCTACCGAGTTTGAGCATCAGATTGTCACCGAGCTGGAGGAATCCAATGTGATCCGCTCTATCGCCAAGGTGATCATCACCCACCATGACCGGAAGATCCCTATTGCTGTGGGCCATTCTGTAGCTACCTGGACCGCTGAGAACGCGGCCTACACCGAGAGCAATCCCACCTTCGGCCAGAAGCAGATCGACGCCTTCAAGCTGACGGACTTGCTGCGTGTCAGCGTGGAGCTGCTGCAGGATGCCGAGTTCGATCTGGAGAGCTATATCAGCGCAGAGATCGCCCGCGCCTTCGGTGTGGCGGAGGAGCAGGCTTTCTGCGTGGGTACCGGCGCGAATCAGCCCACGGGCATCTTCACCGCCAACGGCGGCGCTGTGGGTGTGACTGCCGCAGCCGCCAACACTGTGACCGCTGACGAGCTGATCAGTCTGATCTACGCTCTCAAGTCTCCCTATCGCAGGAACGCGAAGTTCCTGATGAACGACGCGACCGTTTCCGCCATCCGCAAGCTGAAGGACGGCAACGGCGTGTACCTGTGGCAACCCGCCCTGCAGGCTGGTCAGCCTGACAAGCTGCTTGGCTTTGACCTGGTGACCTCTCCCTATGCGCCGACCATGGAGACCGGCGTGCTACCCATCGCCTTCGGTGATTTCAACAACTACTGGATCGGTGACCGCATGGGCCGCACGGTGCAGCGTCTGAATGAGCTCTACGCCACCAACGGTCAGATCGGCTTTGTGGCCACTGAGCGTGTTGATGGCAAGGTGATCCTGCCCGAGGGCATCCAGCTGCTTCAGATGAAGTGATGGAGGACCAGCCGATGAGCACGACTAAAAATTACACCGAACAGGGTGGCGATGTGACGCATATCGGCGGCAAGCTGGTGTTTGACGAGGGAGCCTCCGTCGAGGGGCTCCCTGGCTCCACGCCCGCCGAGAACCAGGCGGAAAGCGCAGCGACCACGGTTGCCGCGCTGAAAGAAGACTTCAACACGCTGCTTTCAAAACTGAAAGCGGCAGGGCTGATGACTGCGGATACAGAAGCCGAAACTGACGGCGAATAATGGAGGAGGCTGCCTAATGGCGCTGATTACCCTTGATGAAGCCAAAGCATACCTGCGGGTGGACACAGACGCGGATGATGCTCTGATCGGCAGCCTCCTTCTCTCCGCCGGGAGGCTGTGCGCCGATGTGGCGAGACTGACGGAGGCCGAATGGACTGATGTCGACGCTGCGCCTGCTGATGAGGACAGCATGGAAATCATATCTCTACGCGCCGCCCTGCGCGTTGCTGTCTATTACACCCTCGGCTACCTGTATGAGCATCGGGAGGAAGCGGATCACCACGGCTTGCTGCTCACTCTTCGCTCATTGCTGTTTGCCATACGGGAGGGACGGCCATGAGCAGGAACAATCGATATCCCAGCATGATGCGTGATCGCGTTGAATTCCTACATCGTGTGGTGATTGTCGCTCACGGCATTTCCACCGAACGCTGGCAGACTGCCTTTTCCTGCTGGTGCGCGGTGCATCCGCTGTCCGGCAGAGAATTCTGGGAAGCGGCCGCTATCAATCGGGAGAATGAGGTGCGGTTTACCATCCGCTATCGCACGGACGTATCCGCCGAGATGCGCATCCGGCTGAACGGCGTGGTCTACAACATCACCTCGATCATCGACAAAAACAACCGGCATGAGGCGCTGGAGATACTGGCAAGGACGGTGACGGCGGATGGCAAATGTGCGGATTGACGGACTGAAAGACCTGGGAACCAGAGTAAAAAACATGGGCCAGGAGGCCAGAGGCGCGGCCGGGCAGGCGCTGCGCAAAGGCGCGGAGATCATCCGCGAGGAGGCGCATACCCGTGCGCCGCGCAGCAAAAACGGTCACCCGGCCACCCAGGGGCGCACGTCAAAGCACCTGGCGGATCAGCTGACCAGCAGCGTCTCCGCCAGCAAATACACCGCCGGCGTCACCGTTGTCGGCGGCGTGAACGGCCCAAGCTATTACTGGAAATTCCTCGAATACGGCACAAAGCGCATCCGGGAGCGGGCTTTCATCCGTGAAAGCGCGGACGCCCGCGGCGAGGAGGCCATGGAGACCGTAAAGAAGGAAATCGAAAATCGGCTGGGCATCAAGTGAGGAGGACGCTATGGACGCATCGACCCTGGTAGACGAGCTACTGGCAAGCGATGAGCTGACACAGCTCTTGGCCACCGATCCGTATGGCAATCCGGCCATCTATCAGATCCTCTCCCCGGAGGCAGAGGTGTTCCCTCGGCTGGCTGTGTTTGAGGCAGATCGGGAATACACGCGCTTTGCGGATGACCAGCCGCTGGAGGAGGAGATCACCTTCCGCATTGACATCTATGCCCGGGAGAACCTGCTGCATCCGATCAACGCCGCGCTGCACAAAACCATGCGTCGGAACGGCTATCAGCGGTACGGGCAGGTACAGGATGATTACCTGCAGGACATGGACATTTACGTGAAGTCCGCCACCTATACCATCAAAGATCAGCTCCCGTTTCCGTGGGAGTGAGAAAGGAGTTCATGATGAGCAACAATTCCACTGTCAAGGCGCAGCGGCAGTCTCTGCGCAACATTCATTACGCCATCCTGACAAGCGATACGCCCGAGGGTGTGTCGTATGAAACGCCTGAACCGCTGGTCGGCGCAATTTCGGCCAGCATTTCGCCTACCACCAATCAGGAAAAGCTGTGGGCGGATGACGGTGTGTTCGACATCGCCTCCCAGCTGGGCGACATCACCCTGGAGCTGGAGCTGGCCGCCCTGCCTATGAAGGCGCAGGCTGTGCTGCTGGGCCACAAGTACGAAAAGGGCGTCATGACACAGAACGCCAGCGATGAAGCGCCGTATGTGGCCATTGGATTCATGAGTCAGCCCCAGCCTAATCAATTCCGCTGTGTATGGCTGTACAAGGGAAAGTTCCAGCTGGTTGAGGATGAGTATTCCACCAGTAACGATTCTCCCGCGTGGCGGCAGCCCAAGCTGACGGGTACCTTCGTCCAGCGCGATTACGACGGCAACTGGCAGATCTCCGCCGACACCAGCGATCCGGAATTCACCGGTGTGGGCAGCTGGTTCACCAAGGTCTATGAGGCTCCGGCTGAAGAAAATGAACAGGAGGGCAATAACTGATGGCGCTGAAGGATATCCGGGAAGTACGCATTCCCATTGAACTGGACAAACCCCGCACGCTGCTTTTCGATCTGAACGCCTTTGCGGAGCTGGAGGACAAATTCGGCTCTCTGGATCAGGCGTTTCACAAGATGCAGCAGGGTTCTGTGAAGGCCACCCGCACGCTGCTGTGGGCGGGACTTCTGCATGAGGATGAAAAGCTGACCGAGCGCCAGGTGGGCGCGATGATTTCCCTCACCAATGTGGAGACCGTTATGGAGCAGATCACCGAGGCACTGACCGCCGCCCTGCCGGAGGATACCGATTCTTCGGAGAATGCCGTGGTCCCTGACCCTCAGTAAAGGCGCTGTGGGACTCATTCGATACAGCGGCATCCGGCGCACAGGAATCTGTGGACTGGGTGCTGCTGTATTATATGGGGACCGTAGTGCTTCATATGAGCGAGGAGGTTTTCTGGAAAAGCACGCTGCGAAAGCTGCATGCGGTGTTCAAGTGCCATTGCGAGCATATGCCGAAAATAAACAGAAATAAATAATGCTCATAGCTTGATAATGTAGGGAACATTTTTGCTTTTGAGTAGAAAAATTATTCCCTACAGCAGTTGACTGTTGGGGAAAATTTTGATATAATCCAGTTGAAATTGTTCCCCAATATGGAGGCATGACGCATGAGCGCTTTCATTGAAATTCAGGAAGTTCTTAGACAGCGAGCTGATTATGAGGCAAGATTAAGGCTGCTGCCCTATGATGGCACACCCGAAATTAAAAGCCGTGGAGATCAAAGGTATCTCTATTGCCGTAAACGAATTGGAAGCCGGACTACGTCCACGTATATCGGCCTCTATTCTGAGGAGCTGCATCAGCAGCTTCTCAGAGACGCCCGCGAAGCAAGAGAGCTCAGAAAACTGATTCGCCACGCCGATAAAAAGCTGGCTGAATTAGGTTATGTGGAAAGCGACCTTTCACCCCGCGTCATCACCAACCTTGACTTTGCCAGAGCCAATATGAAGGCAAACATATATGACCAGGCAGTGCTGGAGGGCGTAGCCACATCATTTCCGCAGACAAAAGAAATCATTGAGAACGGCCGGATCACTGGCATGTCTCCGACAGACGTGCAGAAAATCCTGAACCTCAAACACGCCTGGGAATTTATTCTGGATCGTGACGTCATCCAGGCTGAGAGCGACTATTATGTTCTCTGTCATATTGCCAAGCTGGTGAATGAAGGGTTTTATGCGGAGGGCGGAAGGATTCGGGGTGTGCCTGTCCGCATCGGAGGAACCACATATATCCCGCCGCTCCCAATTGAGCTCGATGTGAAGGAGCATATTCAGGCAATTCTTCATTCCGGCCAGCAGGATATAGATGTTGCTATCGAATTATGCCTGTACGCAATGAAAACGCAGGTATTTATTGACGGCAACAAAAGAGCGTCTGTCATCTACGCGAATCATTATCTGATTGCCCATGGTCAGGGATTCCTGGTCATCCCGGAAGAGCACGTACCAGAATTCAAAAAGCTGCTTGTGCGGTACTATGAAGGCGAAGATATTGAAGTTATACGTGCTTTTCTGAAACAAAACTGCTGGAAGACTTTCTGATTTATAGTTTCAATCCCCCCAGCGTCGTCCACACGGGCGGCGCTTTCATTATGCCTATACGCCCCGCGCTTCTGCCTGCGGCAAGCGTGGGTTTCGGGCGGCAATCCTACGGATATGCTCGCCCTCAGTCCGCCTTTGGCGGACGCTACGGAGGAGGTGATTTCCCATGGCGTCCAGCACATCTGATCTGATTGTCCGCCTGTCACTTGACACGACCAATTTTGAAGGCTCCCTGTCCAAATTTGAAGGCCAGATGACGAAGCTGCAGACCTCCTGCACCAACGCCACTACGGGGATCACCAATTTCAAGCAGGTCACCACTCAGCTCCAGACCTCAGCGCAAACCCTGACGGACAAGCTGGCGGCGCAGAAGCAGAAGGTCGCTGATCTTGAAGCAGCCTATGAAAAGAGCAAGGCCGAGACTGGCGAGAATTCTGAGGAGACAAAGAAGCTCGCCACTCAGCTCGAGCAGGCGAAGCAAAAGGTCTCCCAGACCGAGCAGGCGCTGAAGCTCGTCACCCAGCAGTTGAAGCTATCCCAGAATGGTTTCTATCAGCTCGGCACGCAGCTGGAAAACATCGGCGCGAAGCTGGAATCCGTCGGCAAAAAGGTATCCGATGTTGGCAAGCAGCTCACCACAAATGTGACAACGCCCATTGTGGCGCTGGGGACGGCCTGCATTACCACATTCACATCCTTTGATGATTCCCTGAAAACGGTTCAGGCCACCATGGGGCTTGTCGCCGGTTCCTCTGAAGAGGCAGATCGGCAGATCGCCCTCCTGAACCGGACAGCGCAGGATATGGGCGCTTCGACCCGCTATTCCGCATCGGAAGCCGCCGAGGCATTGAACTATCTGGCTCTGGCCGGTTACAGTGCGGATGAAGCATGCGCGGCTCTGCCGCAGGTGTTGGCGCTGGCTCAGGCTGGCGGGCTTGACCTTGCCTATGCATCTGACCTGGCAACGGACGCCATGGCGGCGCTGGGCCTGTCCATGGATGAACTGGGCGCGTTCTCCGATCAGATGGCCGTTACTGCGCAGAAATCCAACACGTCTGTCGGCCAGCTGGGCGAGGCCATCCTGACCGTCGGCGGCACGGCGAAGCAGCTGGAGGGCGGCACAGCGGAACTGAACGCGGAGCTGGGCATCCTGGCCAACCGCGGCATCAAAGGCGCGGAGGGCGGAACGCATCTGCGCAACGTCATCCTGTCGCTGACAAAGCCCACGGATAAGGCCGCCGCCCAGCTGGAAAAGTTGGGTGTTTCCGTCTATGACAGCTCCGGCAACATGCGATCCATGAACGACATCATGATGGATCTGAACGCCGCCATGGACGGCATGACCGCCGAGCAAAAGCAGAATATCATCTCCACCATCTTTAATAAAACAGACCTTGCGGCGGTCACCGCATTGCTGGACGGCTGCGGAGATGAGTTTAATGAGCTGATCGGCTATATCGATGACAGCGAAGGCGCAGCCCAGCAGATGGCTGATACCATGGAGAGCGGCCTGGGCGGCTCTTTCCGCACACTGAAATCCGCCGTGGAGGGCCTTGCCATCGCCTTTGGCGAGAGGCTCGCTCCGTATGTGCAGAAGGCGGTGGAGAAGATCACCTCCATCGTCCGCTGGCTGACCAATCTGGACGACAAAACAAAGGATACCATCATCATCAAGGTGGCCGCTGTGGCTGCCGCCATTGGCCCGGTGCTGATGGTGGGCGGCAAGCTGATCACCGGCATCGGCAAGGTCATCAAGAACGTCGGTTCCGTGATGAAGGTCATCTCCGGCGCGACGAAGGTCACCGGCTTGCTGGGCAAGGCCATGGCTGCGCTGACCGGGCCTGTGGGCATCGTGATTGCCGTCATCGCCGTGCTTGTTGCGGCGTTTATCTCCCTCTACAAGAACAACGAGGAATTCCGTGATAAGGTCAACGCCATCTGGGAGCAGATCAAAAACGCCTTTGAAAAGGTGAAGGACGCCTTTGTGAAGGCTTTCCAGACTATGCAGTCCTGGTTTGAACCGATCAAAGCTTCCCTGCAGAAGCTGTGGGGAACGATCCAGGGAATCGTGCTGAAGCTGATGCCCGTGTTCGAGGCAGTCGGCGCTGCCATCGGTGGCGTGGTGGCGATTGTGGTGTCGGCGGTATCTGGCATCATCGCTGCCATTGGCCCGGTGATCGACGCCATCGTCAATTTCGTGGACTTTCTGGGGAATCTGTTCTCCGCCATCGTGTCTCTGTTCTCCGGGGACTGGGACGGATTCACGCAGGGCATCAAAGACGCATGGGACAGCCTGTGTACTGCCCTGCAGGATGTGTGGACAGCCATCGGCAATTTCTTCTCTCAGTTCTGGGAGACGTTGTGCGGCATCGCCGAGTCCTTCGGCATCGACCTGGGCCAGGTCTTTTCGGATGTATGGACAGCGATCAAGACCGGCGTGGTCACAGCGTGGAACGCCATCAAAAAATGGTTCTCCGATACATGGGCGAATATCTCCGCCACGGCGAGTACGGCATGGTCTGCCTTTACCGAATGGATCAGCAGCGTATGGGAAGGGATCAAGACCACGGCAGTCACCGTATGGAACGCCATTGTGGCTTTCTTCAGCGGCGTATGGACGAGCATCTCCACCGCTGCAAGCACAGCCTGGACGAATTTCACCACATGGATTTCCGACGTATGGAATGGCATCAAGACCACCGCCGAAACCGTATGGAACGCCATCGTATCGTTCTTCAGCGGCATATGGACGAGCATCTCCACCGGGGCCAATACGGCGTGGACTGCTTTCACCACCTGGATCACGGGCGTGTGGAACGGCATCTCCACCACGGCATCCACCATTTGGAATGCGATCGTATCATTCTTCAGCGGTATTTGGACGAGCATATCCACGGCGGCGAATACTGCGTGGACGGCTTTCACTACCTGGATCACAGGGGTATGGAATGGAATATCCAGCACAGCCTCCACCGTCTGGAATGCGGTCGTGACCTTTTTCTCCGGGATCTGGACGAGCATCTCCACCACTGCGAATACGGCATGGACCGCGTTTACAACGTGGATCACAGGTGTGTGGAATGGTATCTCGACAACCGCTTCAACCGTATGGAATGGGATCACGGGCTTTTTCAGCGGCATTTGGACGAACATCTCTACTGCCGCCAATACTGCCTGGACATCCTTCACATCGTGGATCAGCGGTGTATGGAACGGGATCTCCTCCACGGCCACCACAACCTGGAACGGCGTGAAGACCTTCTTTAGCAATACATGGTCGAATATCAAGACCGGGGCTGACACCGCATGGAATGGTATCTCGACCACGGTCTCTACTGTATGGACGAACCTTAGCAGCAAGGCAACGGAAGTGTGGAATGGCGTGAAGAATTTCTTCTCCACCACATGGAATAACATCAAGTCCGGGGCTACGACCGGATGGAACAACATCAAATCCGGCATCGAAGGCGTCTGGAATACACTCAAGAGCAACGCCACCACGGCGTGGAACGGGATAACAGGCGCTGTGTCCTCCGCCATCACGAACGCGAAAAACGGCATCGTGCAGGGCTGGACGAATATCAAAAATGGCGTCAAGAGTACCTGGGACAGCGTGCTTGGCGTTATCAAAAGCCCCATCGAATCGGCAAAGACCTGGCTGCAGGAGAAGGTTAATTACTTCAAGGGCCTGTTCAATTTCCAGTGGAAGCTGCCGGAGTTCAAGCTGCCGAAAATCAACGTCACCTGGAACGACATCGGCTGGGGCATCAAGCTGCCGAAGCTGTCCGTCTCGTGGAACGCCCTGGGCGGCGTCTTTGACAAGCCCACCATCCTCGGCAGCGCAGCGGGTCTGCAGGGGGTCGGCGAGGCCGGCGCGGAAGCCATCCTGCCGCTGGACACCTTATGGGCGGAGATGTCCGCCAGACTGAAGGCTGGCATGATCGATGTCATGTCCGGCTTCATGAACGACCGCTCAACGGAGAACATCGAATCGTTGCTTGGCGACCTGATCGCGGCTGTGAAGGCGAACAGCGCGGAGCCGGAGACGGTGCCCGCCGTGAACGTGGAAAACATGGTCATGGCCAATGATATGGACGCGCAGTCCCTTGCCGCGCAGATCAGCGCTATGACGCGCAGGCGGCAGCATGGGTACGGATACTAACGGAGGTGATTTTGTGGCGCATCCCTATTTCATATGGAAGGGTGAGAGTTCGGAGGATTATGGCGTCATGGTGTCGGAATACCCCGCCATCTCCCGCCCGAAGGAGCGCGTGAATCAGATCACCATTCCGGGGCGGTCCGGCGTGTTGATGCTGCCGGAAAGCGAACTACCTGTGTACGAGCCTGTGCTGCGAACAGCGCAGTGCTGGATTAGGCCGGACGCTGACATTGAACGCATCTGCGCATGGCTCCAGGGCTCCGGAAACGTGGTGTCCGGCAACGAGCCGAACCGCTCATATGACGCAAGAATCATTAACCAGATTGATTTCAGCAAAATCCTCCGCGGGCGCGGATACAGGAGCTTTGCTGTGCCTTTTCAATGCCAGCCCTATAAACGACTGTATCCGCCAGCGGAGGACATTACGCTCACAGCCAGCGGCATGACGATACACAATCCGGGCACGGTTCCGTCTTTCCCAAAATTCACCCTGTACGGCAGCGGTACGATCACCTTGATTACATACAGTGGAGCCGTGACCCTCAGCGGCATCGGCAATGGCATCATCCTGGACTGGGAGGCGCAGGAGTGCATGAGCCTTGATAGCAGCGAACTGCTGAATGACAAGGTGGATGGCGATCCGCAGTACCTCCCGCCCGGGGACAGCACCATCAGCTGGACAGGAACGGTGGTCAGGCTGGTAGTGACGCCAAACTGGAGATATTTATAACGGCAAATAGCAGGAGGAGGTGACCACCTGTGATCTGCATCTACGAAGCCAACACAACTTCCTGGTACGGCAATGGCCTGTGCATTCTGCAGCCATCCTCCTGCACCGTCACGGAGATCGCAGGTGGCGACTTCAGCCTGAAGCTGGCGCATCCCATTACGGAAGACCTTCGCTGGAAGGAGCTGCAGGAGGAGCGGATCATCAAAGCGCCGGTTCCCGCTTACAAGCCTCTTGAGGATGACGGCACGGTCATTGTCCCGGCGGAGCAGGCCACTGAGCAGTGCTTTCGCATATACTCCATCAGCGTGGACACCGCCAACCACGAAGTGACCGTGGAGGCGCGGCATATCAGCTACGACTTCATGGGCAACATGTGCGGCAGGCTGTCCATCCAGGTCGGCACTTATGTGGTTAATGCTCTATCCAAAATGCGGGAGGCGCTGCTTTCCCCGGATGACCGCATTCTCGCTACCAACATTGCCCGCAGGGTCAGCCTGGGCGACCGCAGCTTCGTCAATCCTATCAAGTATCTGCTGGATCCGGACATCGGTTTGGTGCAGCGTTCCCGGGCGCGGCTGGTACGCAACAACGCCAATTTCTATCTTCTGGATAATGATGACCCGCCAGACCGTGGCTATGAGATCGCCTACGGAAAGAACATGACGGGTATCTCCTGGAGCAAGAGCACGGACAGCGTCATTACCCGCATCGTGCCCATCGGCGAGGACGCGGAAGGGCGCAGGATGCTTCTGCCGGAGCAGTGGATCGACAGCCCACATATCGGAGAGTATCCCGTCATTCATACCGGCACCTTGTCGGTATCGGACGCAAAAGAGGTCATCGTATCGGACGGAGACGATGAGCAGGATGATGACGAGCCAGTATCTGACATCGAGCCGTTCACCAAAGAGCAGTGCTATGAGCTGATGCGGCAGGCGGCTGCGGATGAATTCGCCAAGGGCTGCGATCTGCCTGACCTGACGCTGGATATTGATTTCATCCATATCGGTGATACGGAAGAGTATCGGCAGTATCGAAATTTGGAGCGTGTATTTCTCTATGACCTGGTGCGCATCCGGCATGCGCCTACGGGTTTTGTGGCCAAGGCGCAGGTTTCCGGGTATGAGTGGGACGCGCTGGCGAAACGGTACAACAGCATCACCGTCGGAAACGTGTTCGCCGTGGAGAGCAGCGCGGTGGCCGGGTATCAGCTGACAGAAGGCGCGGTGACGGCGACAAAGATTGCGCCGGGTTCCGTGTCGGGCAGCAGTCTGCGAGAGCTCTCCGTCACCAACGGGAAAATCGCCCATGCCGCCATCGGTACGGCGAACATCCAGGAAGCGGCCATCACCCGGGCGCAGATTGCCGACGCCGCTGTCGGTACGGCGCAGATCGGACAGGCGGCGATTACTCAGGCGCTCATCGGCGCGGAGGCGGTGGGCACGACACAGATCGCGGACGGCTCCATCACGGACGCCAAGATCGTGGAACTGACCGCCAACAAGATCAACGCCGGTACGCTGTCTGTTGAGCGTCTGGAGCTTGTTGGCTCAAAAAGCTCTGTGGTCTACGCCCTCAATAATTCCGGCGGGCTCGTTTCGCAGAACGTGGATTCCCTGGACGGCGATGTGCTGACGGAGCGGAGCATTACGGGAGACAAGGTGGTTGCCGGAGCGATTACGGCAAATGAGATCGCTTCCCGGACGATCACTTCCAACGAGATTCTGGCTGGCACGATCACCGGCGCGGAAATTGCCGCTGACACCATTGAGGGCAGCAACATCAAAGCCGGAACGCTGACAACGGCCCATGTGGTATCCAATTTCGGCGAAACGCTCGACCTGTCCAGCAATACGGGCATCAACCAGCGGGTGGAGCAGGTCTATTCCGACATGGATACCCTGATCGGCTATCGGCTGGAGATTATTTCCACATCGGATCTGCTGTCCGAGGACATCAAGAGTACTACGCTGTCCGCCCGCGTGTGGCACGGAAGCGAGAACGTGACGGACAGCATACCCGCGGCGCGGTTTTCCTGGAAACGGGTGTCTTCCGACAGCACAGCGGACGCCCTTTGGAATACCGCACACACGGGCATGAAAAGTATCACCTTGACCGTACAGGACATCCTGTACAGCGCAACCTATACCTGTGAATTGGAGGAGGATTCCTGATATGGCCATTATCGCAACCGGCAGCAAAACCATCATCGACCTTTCGGACGGAAAAAGCCTGTCCTGCTATCTGGGAGCCAACCAGCCCCGGACGCAGATCCATGATGTGAATACTTCCGCCTATCAGCCGGACTGGACGACAACGACGGGAAAGCTGGTCATTACCCCTGTGGTCTATGCAAACCAGACCGCCATCGCCCTGACGAATACGGCGCTGACCATCACCTGGAAGCGCAAGGAAGGCTCCGGCTCGGAGGCCGCGCTGACCACAGGCGAAACGGTCAGCAACAAGGTACTCACCGTCAGTCAGAACAAGCTGGCCTCTGTTGCCAGCGGCCTTTTGACGTATATCGCCTATGTGGCGTATGCGGATCCTGATACAGGGATGACCATCAACGCCACGGCGGATATTTCTTTTGCCCTGATCAGCACAGGTGAAAACGCAAAGAGCGCATGGATCAGCGGTGAGCAGGTCTTCAAGTATGACAAGAACGCTGCCGTTAGCCCGGCGCAGATCACGTTAACCGCCAATCTGCAAAACGTGACCATAGGCAAATGGCAGTATAAGAACAGCTCCGGGGCATGGGCGGATTATCCCACCACCAGTGACAACGCCAGCATCACCGGCGCAACGCTCATCGTAAAGCCCACCCACGCCATCTGGAACGGTGAATCCGCAACGTTGCGCATCACGACCAGCGATGCCAATATCGGTGATACAACTTCCCTGTACAAAGTGTCTGACGGTTCAGACGGCGCTCCCGGCGGCACAGGCGCGGCGGGCAAGGACGCTTCCGTAGTGTTCCTCACCAACGAGAATATGACCTTTGCGGGAACAAATGCCGGCAAGGTTGCCGCTGTCACCAAAAACTGCAATGTGGTGGCTTATACCGGTACGACGAAGGTCACACCCGCGGTCGGCACGCCCACCGGGATGCCTACTGGCATGACGATCACCGTTGGTGAGGCAGCGGACAATGAAGTGCCGCTTTCCATCGTGATTGCCTCCAACGCCACCCTCGGCGGGAGCGGCCAGACCCAGGGCGAGGTATCGATTCCCGTGACATCGCCTGTGGCGACAACGCTGAAGCTCCAGTGGAGCAAGGTCAACACCGGTGCGACCGGTACGGCGGCCTATGTGCTGACGGTCTACGCCCCGGACGGAACGGTCTTTACCAACGGGCTGGCCAACGATACGGACGAGATCACCGTCAACGCCCAGTTCTATCAGGGCACAACCGATCTGACCACCAACGCCAACGGTTTCTTCCTGTGGGAGAAGTTCGAGAGCGGCAGCTGGGTCACGGTGAAGGAGGAAGCCGCTGCGGCAGCGGGCAACACGCTCACCGTCAAGGCGGAAGATGTGCAGGGCTCTGCCACCTACCGCTGTAGGGCGAGGTACAAAAACACGTCGACTGTTTATTTCTACGACACGATTACCATCATCGACAAGACCGACAACTATCAGGCGGACATCGACAGCACTGCCGGAGATGTGTTCAAAAACACTATTGGCCAGACCTGCCTGATCTGCCGCCTATGGCAGAACGGAGCGGAAGTTGACCCTCTCAAGTCTACAACATACTCGACCACGGCTCCGGCCAGCCCTGCTGCCGGGGATTTTTATTATCAGATCCAAGCCTCGGGCGCGACCACAAAGCTCATGCGCTACGGCGGCTCCGCCTGGATGGATGTCACCTCGGACGCTGCCTATGGACATGAGAAGACCTATAAGTGGTACCGCCGGGATAAGGACGGAAATCCGCTGGACAGCGGGGCGGTGTTCGCAACGGGCAAGGTGATCTATGTGGACGGCGATGATGTGGATGTGAAGACCGTATTTGTCTGTGAGGTGGAGTGAATGATCGCGCAGGCGCAGTTTACCATCGCCGACCTGAATGACGGGGCAAGCGTCGAGGTCATTGTAGGAACACAGACAGCGGCCACCAATGTCTGGACAGGCCGCGCCAGCTTTTCCGCGCTGAAGGACGGCCAGACCATCCTGTACTGGCTGCCGTTCGCCGGCACGTCCACGGCGGCAACGCTCAATCTCACGCTGTCAGAGGGCACGACCACCGGCGCGAAGAATGTGTACATCAACGGCACGACGCGGTGTACCACCCATGTGGCGGTGGGCAATGTTACGCAGATGACCTACAGAGTCAATACCCCCATCAATGGCAGCGGCAGCTATACGGGCTGGTGGATCACCCGGAATCAGGATACGACAACAAACTACTATGACCGCATCGCCTACAAAGCGTCTGTAACCGCTGTGGGAGCAATCTCCGCCGGGCGCATCGGTGTGTTCAACAGCGCTGGAAAGCTCATGCTGCTTTCAACCACCGCATTTGATGTCACCCGGCCGATCCTCTATGTGGGCACGGCCTACACCGCCTCGGCGCTGACCCAGACCAACAACTATATCTCCTGGGGGACGGCTTTTTCACTGGCGAATACGGTATCCGGCTTTTCCGGCACGGCCGGCGCTGCTGTTTACATCAAAGGGACGCTGAGCGGCTCCCTGTTCACGCCCGCCGCCGGGGTGCTGACAACGGTTGTCCCGACCACGGAGGATGGTTATACCTATATCCTCCTGGGACTCATGAGCACGACCGTCAACGCCGTGCTTGCTCCGGAGCATCCCATGTTCCGTTATTACAACGGCGGTTTCAAGGCGATTTCTCAGATCGCCTATGAGGCATATGTGGCCGCGGATGAGGCGCAGGAAGCCATCGACAATCTGGAAGTCGGCGGCAGGAACTACATTCTCAATTCCGGATCTGAATCCTCAGCGTCCGCTGCCCTCCTTGCCAGATATGCGCTGTCAGAACCGATGACGGCAGGTGAAGAGTATACGCTTTCCATGACCATCACACCCATGGGAGAGCTGAATGCCATTACCGTCCGCACATCGGATGGTGATAAGACGCTGGCCACCATCACACTGGCCGGAGCCGTCCGTCAGGTGGCAAAGGGAACCTTTATCGCACAGTACGCAGATGGCAAATCCCCGGACACCGAGCCGGACTACGCGGATATCATGATCTACCGTCAACCCGCCAGCGCCGGAACAACGAGTACAATCATTCACCAGATCAAGCTGGAGCGCGGCAATCGCGCCACGGATTGGACGGCGGCCCCGGAGGATGCGGAAGACGTTCTGGAGCAGAAGCTGTCCTCCGTAAGAGCGCAGATCAGCACGGAGGCGGACAGCATTCGGCAGGAGGTGCAGGCGACCTACGCCCTGGCCAGCGATATGACGCAGGTCACCCAGCGGGTCAGCACACTCTCCGAGCAGACGGAAAGCAATTACACTTGGGCGGTGACCAGGGTCAATCAGCTGCAGCAGGATCTGGCCAACGCACGGGAGGCAACGGAGGAGGAACTGGCCGTCATGCGCACCTACCTGACCTTCGGGGAGGATGGTCTGTCCATCGGCAAGACGGGCAATCCGTTCACCTTCCGCGTGGTGAATGACCGGCTGGCCTTCTATATGAACGATACGGAGGTCGCGTACCTCAGCAACAACAAGCTCTATGTCACGCAGGCGGAGATATTGACAAAGCTCATCATCGGCAAATTTGCCTTTGAGTCCCAGAGCAACGGCAATCTCTCCCTGATTTACAACGGCTGACACCGGGAAAGGAGATCATCATGGCTTCAACAGTAGCGTATACAGCCTCACTGTGCACCCGTAAAACCAATTCCAGCTCCAACGCCAAATCCGGCGCGGCCTGTCAGGAATACTATGAGAGCAGCTACAATTACGTGGGCATCATTTCGTTTTCCGGCATGAACCTGGCAAACAAGGTAATCACCGGCATCTGGCTGACGGTTGACGCGGCGAAAGCCGGCTATGGCGCGGGCAGTACGAAGACGGTGTATCTGCGCAAGGCAAACTACCAGAGCGGCATCGCGTCAGGCGTAACAGGACTCGGTTATAAGGGTGACGCGCTGGGGACCTTCTCCGGTTCGTTCTATGGCAATACGACCAGCTATCAGATCACGGGTTCCCTGTTCACCGCCATGGCCGCCTATATCACCCAGGGCAACAACAGCTTTACGATCTACAATCCCAGCCCCAGCACCTCCAGTCAGGGGTATTCATACAACTATCTGCAATGGAACAGCGTCACAATCACCATCACCTATGAGGAGGCGGTGTCGCAGCCGTCTGTGTCATCCGCCTCAGTGAACCTTGGCAGCGCAGTGACGATCTATACCAACCGGGTCAGCACAGCCACAACGCACACGCTGCTCTATACCTTCGGCAATACCAGCGGCACGATCGCCACGGGCGTTGGCGCATCGGTCAGCTGGACGCCCGGGCTGACGCTTGCCGCGCAGATCCCCAGCGCCACCAGCGGTACATGCACCATTACCTGCCAGAGCTACAACGGCGGTGTGTTTACCGGCACGCGCACCTACACGCTGACGCTGAATGTGCCTTCCACTATTGTGCCGTCAATCTCCTCGGTAACCGTGGAGGATACAAATACGACGGTTGCCACGCGGATTCAGGCGTATGTCAAAACGCTGAGCACTCTGTCCGTGGACATCACAGCAACGGGCTCCTATGGGAGCACAGTAACATCATACCGCACCTCGCTGGACGGCGTGACATATACCGCAGCGTCCTTCACGGCAAGCAAGAAGCTGTCGGCCTCGGGGGATATGACGCTAACTGTCACGGTGACGGACAGCAGAGGACGGACGGCCACCTATACGGAGACTCTGACGGTGCTGGATTACAGCTATCCGTCCATCCGGCTGTTCAAGGCGGACCGCTGCAACAGTGACGGCAGCGCGGCGCAGCTGGACGGCACAAACGTGCGATACTCCTTCGAGGGCGGGGTCGTTTCGCTGAACAACAAGAACGCGCTGGCCTGCGTGGTGTATTACAAACTGGCCTCCGATACGGAATGGACGAAATCGGAAAGCCTGCCAGTCACATCCTATAACCTGAGCGCCACGGACAAGGTGCTGACGCAGACCTTTGACGCCCTTGCAAGCTATGATCTGAAGGTGCGCCTGCAGGACTATTTCTACTATGTGGAGCAGGCGGTGTCCATCGGCACAAAGGGCGTCATCATGGACTTCCTGGCGGATGGGACTGGTATCGCCTTTGGCAAGGTAGCAGAGACTTCTGGCTATGCGGAGTTCGGCTGGCCGCTGAAGCTGTCCGAGCCGCTGGAGGTCGCACAGGGCGGCACCGGCGCAAGCACGGCGGCGGGAGCGAGGTCTGCGCTCGGCGCGGTGAATAAAGCCGGCGATACCATGACGGGCAACCTGTCCATCCAGGGATACCTGTATCCGTCCGTGTATCTGCTCCCGTACTACAACAGCACGACTAACCGGACTGTATTCGAGGGGAGCTATATTGGCGCATCCTCGTTTGCGTCATGGGAGGACAGCACGGGCAACAATCGCCGGATGCTGGAGGTGCGCACAAAGACATATGAGAACAGCATGGATAATGCGGTCATGCTGCGCGTTGCGGATAACGGCGCATGGGGAAATTACCGCATCTTCCACGCGGGGATGGTTTCCGGCGTACCCGTAGCCAACGGCGGCACAGGCGCGACGACGGCTGCAGCGGCGCTGAACAACCTCGGTATATTCTATGCAGCATCCCTGCCATCGACAGGCATTGATGGGCAGATATGCCTGATACCGGTTTGATGAGGTGGTGAGGATATGGCGCAGATATTCTCAGCAACTGCAAACAGCAATGCAACCATAGGCTACGCCCTTTACGGCAGCAGTACCTGGAACAAGGGAACCTCCAACGGCGCCTGCCAGGGAGCCTACCAGAATACATCCGCAAACGGATCACGCGTCGGTGTGATGATTTTCACCGGCGCAGGCGCAGCGCTGAAAGGAAAAATCATCAAAAGCATCGTGTTCTCCATTGCCTGTTCCTCTGCAGGTTCCGGCAGCAGTTCCAAAGTACTGACGTTCCGCAAGGCGAAACAGCAGACGTTCCCTTCCGGGATTAACGGCTCCGCTATGGTCGGAGACAGCTTGGGTACTCTGACAGGCAAATTCTACGGAAACACGACTACACATACGTTGAGCGCATCGTCCAACTCGGCATTCTTTAATGCGCTGTCCGCATACCTGAAGGCTGGCAACTCGGCGCTGGTACTCTACAACGGCGAAAAATCATCCAGTTCCACCACATATTCCACTAACTATGCCCGCATCACATCCATCACCATAACGGTGACGTATGAGGCGGCGACAGTTTGGTACAGGCAAAATGGAACGTGGGTGCAATGCGCCGTCTATTACAGAACGGGCGGTGTATGGGTACAGGTCGCTCCATACTATCGCAGCAACGGTTCATGGATTCAGGTATAGGGAGACGAATATGAAAACGCAGCATTCCCGGGATCGGCCCGCTCTCGCAAAGAGGGCGGGTTTTCCATATACATCAAACGAACGGAGGAAACGAAGATGAGAGACTTTTCCATTGATCTGATCTGGACGAAGGTGCAGATCGCCGTCACCGCGTTGGGCGGGTGGCTGGGTTACTTTTGGGGCGGCATGGACGGCCTGATGATCGCGCTGATCGTGCTGATGACGCTGGACTATATCAGCGGTGTGATGTGCGCCATCATCGACAAAAAGCTGTCTTCGGCTGTGGGTTTCAAGGGCATCTGCAAGAAGGTGTTCATCCTGATGCTGGTGGGCGTGGCGCACATCATCGACCTGCATGTGGTGGGCACGGGCAGCGCGCTCAGAGGCGCTGTCATCTGCTTCTATCTCAGTAACGAAGGCCTCAGCCTGCTCGAAAATGCCGCGCACGTCGGCCTGCCCATCCCGGACAAACTGAAAGACATCCTTTCCCAGCTCCACGACAAGGAAAGAACGACCGACCAGGGCGACGGCGAATGACCGCCGCCCTTATTTCATGACTGGAGGAAACATCATGTCTGAGAGAATCAACACTCCTTTCACCAATGAGCACTTCGCCGACTGGTGTCTGAAGATGGCGGCGAAAAAGAGCCCCTACTGGTACGGCACCTGTGTCTACAAGGCATCTACGTCGGTACTGAACAGTAAGACGAAGCAGTATCCGTCTCACTACGGTTCCAGCCGCACTTCCCGCTATAAGCAGGACATCGCCAACAGGCAGGTGGTGGCCGACTGCGTGGGCGGCTGCAAAGGCTACGCCTGGACGGGTGGCGGCATCGGGGTACTGGAATCCATCGGCACAGACCAGAAGTACACCAGCAAGTACGGCTCCAACGGTTGCCCGGACAAGAGCGCCAGCGGCATGTTCTCCTACTGCAAGAGTAAGGGCATGGACTGGGGAACGATCGATACCCTGCCGGAGATCGTGGGCATTGCGCTGTTCACGGACGGGCATATCGGCTACTACGTGGGCGGCGGCTACGCCGTGGAGTGGCGGGGATTCAACTATGGCTGCGTCAAGACTGTGGTGAGGGAGCGCACGTGGAAGCACTGGGCAAAGCTGCCTTTCATCGACTATGGCGGCGCAGCTGCCGCACAGCCCGCAGAGACGGTAACCTACACCCTGGGCAGCCGTCTGCTGAAGAACGGCTCTGTCGGCGGGGATGTGAAGACCCTGCAGGAGCTGCTGAACCAGCTGGGCGCTGGGCTTGCGGTTGATGGCGACTTCGGCAGTAAGACCGAGGCCGCCGTGAAAGCCTTCCAGAAGAAAGCAGGGCTCAAGCAGGACGGGAAATATGGTGATCAGACTCACACTGCGCTGATGGCTGCTGTTGCTGACAACGATGTCGGTCAGCAGACACAGACCGCGGAGCCGGAAGCAGGGCAGGAAGAACCTGCTTCCGATAAAAAGTGTGTGGTGATCACCTGTGATGGCGGAACGGTCAACATCCGCGTCGGCAACGATACCAGCTACCAGCGGATCACCGCTGTGAAGGACGGTGTCAGGCTGGAGTGGATTGCCACTGCGGTAAACGGTTGGCACGCAATTGTTATCGGCAGCCAGATCGGATGGGTGTCGGGGAAGTACAGCGAGATCGTAACCTGATGAGTGCTGTGCCCGGAGGACAAGTGTCCAGCAGGAGCCATATGATTCGATCAGGGCCCTATAGCATAATGGTGAAGGCAGGAATTGATATCAAAACGGGCTGGGGCTGACCTTTGTCTCATTTAGAGATAAAGGTCCGAGCCACATCAATTGACATGACCGTCGATGAGAACGCGTTTCCTTATCGGCGGTCTTTTTTATTGAGACCTATACTTTTGCGCCGGGGGTTGTTTTTTATCCCTTGTCACTGAGGAAGGGCTCCTAAAAACGACAGCTCTTTCCTCAGACTGGAGGGCAAGAGCGATGACTAACGAACAGAGAGCCACAATAGACAGCCTTCGCGCCCAGGGGCTCGGATACAAGAAGATCGCCAACATGATATCCATTTCCCCCAATACTGTAAAGTCCTATCTGCGCCAAGCGAAGCCTGTCCATATGGAAAAGCCAGCGTTTGAGCCGCTGCCACAGCCGGCTTCGCCGAAACAGGCGGAATGCAAGTGTGATAACTGTGGGAAAACCATCGAACAGGTGTCAGGCCAAAAGCGGAAGCGCTTCTGCTCGGATTCCTGTCGCAACGCCTGGTGGAACAGCCATCTGGATCAGGTGCGGCGCAGAGCCATCTACCATTTTACCTGCCCTGCCTGTGGGAAGCAATTCTCCGCATATGGCAACGCCCAGCGAAAATACTGCTCCCGCGCCTGTTATCTTGAGGGTCGGTACGGAGGTAGGCGATGCAGATGACAGAGCAGGAATTCCGTACCGAAATGCTCTATTCGGTCACCATGGGGCGCGTCAAGCTCATGTTGGAACGAGGTCTGATCACCATGGATGAGTACCGCATGATCAACGAAAAGATGAAAGCGAAATACCGCCCTATTTCTGATGGGTTAGTATCGGAGAATACGTTGCTATGTGTGCAAAACAGAGCGTAAATGGTCAGTGAAAGGAGGCGGGAAAATGCCCAGGATTACAAGGCATGAAGCCAAAAAACCAGTCCTTCCCGTCCGGAAAAAGGTCGCCGCCTACGCCCGTGTTTCCAAGGATACTGAACAGCTGATGCGGTCGCTTTCAGCCCAGGTCAGCTACTACAGCGGACTCATCCAGAACATGCCCAGCTGGGAATACGCGGGCGTGTACGTGGACGCCGGGATCACCGGCACCGGCGCCGCGGCGCGTCCTGAGTTCCAGCGCCTGATCGCTGACTGTGAGGCAGGAAAAATCAACATCGTGCTGACCAAGTCCATCAGCCGCTTCGCTCGGAACACCGTCGATCTGCTGGCCACGGTTCGTCATTTGAAGGAATTAGGCGTTGAAGTTCGTTTCGAGCGTGAAAGGATCAATACCTTCACTGCCGACGGCGAGGTCATGCTCTCCATCCTGGCCAGCTTCGCGGAGGAAGAAAGCGTCAGCCTGTCCAGGAACATCAAGTGGGTGTTCAAAAAAAAGTTTGAACATGGTGAAGTCCATTCCCATCAGAAAATGCTCGGCTATCGCTGGGAAGGCGACGAGCGCCTGGTCGTACCGGAAGAGGCGGAGATTGTGCGCTTCATTTTCAGAGAGTACCTTGCCGGGAAATCCTACATCGCCATTGCCAGAGAACTGGACGAACGGAGCATGAAAAGCGTCCATAACGCAGAACACTTCCCCTTCGCCAGCGTAAAGCTGATTCTGAAAACCGAAGAGTACACAGGCTGCCAGGTCATGCAGAAAGAGCATAACATTTCCCCGAAGCGGCAGCAACTGAACCGCGGGGAGGTTTCGATGTATAAGGTGGACGGTCATCACGCCGCCATCATCGACCGTGAGACTTTCGATCGCGTCCAGGCGCTTATGGCTGAGCGAAGCGCGGAAAGCGATCGGAGGAAGAACTTGGAAAGCCATTTCTCAGGCATGATCGTTTGTGGAAAATGCGGCTGCTCTCTCTGCGGACATCGAACCCCCACAAGCCGAAAAAACGGTGACAGCCTGTTCGTTACATGGCGGTGCTCCAGCCGGAACCGCCAAAAGGGCTGCGACTGCGCCGATTGGCACAATCCGGAACTACTCACTGCTGCCAAGGCAATTCTTGGCGATGGGAAACTCCCTGAGAGCCTGCGGCGGGTAGACCGAATCAGGGCTTATGATGAAAAACTGATTTTTGAAATGAAGAACGGGAGAAAGCAAGAATGGCGCAGAAAGTAAGAATCATTCCGCCCACCATCAATCGGGCAACGTCCGCTCCGGTCAGCGAGGTGAGAAAGCGCAGGGTGGCCGGTTACGCGCGTGTCTCCACGGAGCAGGAAGAGCAGCAGAGCTCATACGAAGCGCAGGTCAGCTATTACACCGACTATATAAAAGGAAGAGATGACTGGGAATTCGTCCGGGTGTACACTGACGATGGAATCAGCGCAACGAGCACCCTGCACCGTGAAGGCTTTCAAGCTATGGTCGCCGATGCGCTGGCGGGACGCATCGACTTGATCGTGACAAAATCGGTAAGTCGCTTCGCCCGGAACACCGTGGACAGCCTTACCACCATCCGCAAACTGAAGGAGCATGGCACGGAGGTTTACTTCGAAAAAGAAAACATATGGACGCTGGATTCCAAGGGCGAACTTTTACTGACCATCATGTCTTCACTGGCACAGGAAGAGAGCCGGAGCATCTCAGAGAATGTACGCTGGGGACAGAGAAAAAAGTTCAATGATGGCCGATTCAGCCTGAATTACAAGCATTTCCTCGGATACGACAAAGGCCCTGACGGCGGGCTTGTGATCAACGAGGAGCAGGCCAGAATTGTGCGCAGGATTTTCGGTGAGTTTCTGTCAGGCATGTCACCCTACGCCATCGCCAGAGGCCTGACGGCGGATGGCATCCCTTCCCCGGCGGGCAAGCCCAGGTGGAACGACCTGACCATCCGGCGGGTTTTGTCGAACGAGACCTACAAGGGCGATAAGCTGCTGCAGAAGACCTACTCCAATGATTTTCTGGACAAGACACGCCGCAAGAATCACGGCGAGGTTCCGCAGGTGTATGTGGAAGGATGCCACGAGGCTATTATTCCAGAGGCAACCTTCAACCGGGTGCAGCGGGAGATCGAGCGGCGCAAAGGGTGTCACAACAGCGGCGGCACGATTTTCTCCACGAAAATCTTCTGCGTAGACTGCGGACAGATGTACGGTCCCAAGGTCTGGCACAGCAACGACCCTGCGCACCGTAGAGTCATCTGGCAGTGCAACAGTAAATTCGACGGCCAGCGCTGCAAGACGCCGCACCTTACAGAAAATGAAATCAAGGAAGCATTTGTCATCGCGCTGAACCGGCTGCTGACAATCCGCGAGGAAGTCATACGTAACCTCAGAGAAATTCAGACTGCGCTTGCCGACACCACCGCACAGGAGACTGAGGTAAATCGCCTGACAGGAGAACTTGAGGTGATTGCCGAACTGCTCCAGCAGATGATTGATCAGAACGCCCGGACGGCGCAGGATCAAAGCGATTACCAACGGCGGTACGACGAGCTTGCATCCCGCTACCAGGAAACTGACGCCGCGCTGCAGGCGGCCAGGGGCGCTCTCAGCCAGGCGCAGAGCCGTAATCGGCAGATTGCCGACTTCATCGCTGAAGTGGATAGCCTGCCGGGGGCAGTCACGGAATTCAGCGCGGATTACTGGGGTCATCTGGTGGAGAAAGTTACTGTTGTACGGAAGAAAGAGATGACATTCACTTTCAGCTGCGGGGTGGAGATCCGCGTCTGACGGTATTGCGACCACCCTGACTTAATCATATCGGGCTAAAATCGAATAACAGCATATGACAATATAAAGCTGGGCAATTCGCCCGGCTTTTGTTGTCCAACTTTCAATAATGGAGGGAAAAATTATGGCTACCACCTATGGCTATGTGCGCGTTTCCAGTCAGGATCAGAATGAGGAGCGCCAGCTTGTCGCCCTGCGCGAAAAACTGGTTGATCCCAAGCAGACCTTCATAGACAAACAGTCCGGTAAGGACTTCGACCGACCTCAGTACAAAAAGATGCTGAAAAAGCTGAAGGCAGGCGATCTGCTCTATGTCCTCAGCATCGACCGTCTGGGCAGAAACCATGAGGAGATTCAGCGCCAGTGGCGTGTGCTGACAAAGGACATAGGCATTGATATCTGCGTGATCGATATGCCCCTGCTGGATACCTGGAACGGTAAAGACCTGATGGGCACCTTCATCGCAGACCTGGTATTGCAGATCCTCAGTTTCGTTGCCCAGAGCGAGCGTGAGAATATAAAAAAGCGCCAGACGGAGGGCATTGCCGCAGCGCGGGCGCGTGGTGTGCATCTGGGAAGGCCGGTTCTCCCTGTTCCTGAAGATTTTGAACAGATTCTGAAGGATTGGGAGCCTGGGAAGATCACGCTGAACGAAGCGCAGAAGCGTTTAGGTATGACCGAGACGACCTTCTATCGCCGCCGCAGGGAGTTCAGGCTGCTGCATCCGCTCAAGAAGGAGCCTTCATAAGGTGTACCTTTTGCAAAATTCGTTTTGTTCCCCAAATATGACTCCACAAGAACTGCGGGATAGGTTAAATATGTTCTGGGAGCAAAAAAAAGTATTGCAAATTCGACACTTTTGGCCTATAATTGAACATGGTGGTTTGTATCTTTTTAGTGGAAACTGGTCTTCAAAAGGTACACCTTAAGGCAAAGGTTCCTCAGAGTAATCCTCAAACATCGGAGGTTTGGAGTATGCAGCAAAACGCGCGTTCGGAATGCCCCAAATGTAGCAGGCCATTACAAAAGTTCAATGGTCATATCGGCTATTGTCCCCAGCACAAATGGGTCTCACCCATCGGACTGGGCTTTGAAGCCGAGGCGGCGGAACAGAATCGCCAGGATGCGGCGGCTGCCGAACAATCGCGGTTAGACCAGCTCCGTCAGGAAGAAGAAGCAAAAGCACAGGAAATCAGGGAACAGCATCAGAGCGCAATTCGCAAGGTGATAGCAGTTGTTGTTGCTTTGGCGCTGATTGCCGCCGCCGTAGTGTTCTTTGTTGTACGCCCGAGCGTGAATTATGGCAATGCCACAAACAAGTTCACAGCCGGAGAATACCAAGCCGCAAGAGACGCGTACAGCGCACTTGGTAGCTATAAGGATTCCTCCGCCCGTGTGTTGCTATGTGACGCGATGATCGATCTGCAGGAAGGCAGAGCGGAAGATGCTGCCGCCAAGCTGGATCAGCTGACCAGCGAAGGTCAGGGCGATATCGCCAAACAGCTTGCGGACGCGCTGCTCCCTGTTATTTCCGACTGGAAAGCGAAGGGACTTACTCCCCAAGCCCTGCTGCTTCTGTTGGGAAAGGCTGATATCATCGATCCCAATGGAACACTGGATATCGCCAAACTGACAGAAGAAGGCCATGCCGCCTTGCTGGACGGGACTCAGCTTTCCACATATACCGCTGACATCAATGGTAATGGCTCTGCGGAATTAATTGCCCTGAATCAGGATTATTCTGTCACCATCTACCGTATGACTGCGGATGGCAACACCCGTATGTCTGTTGACAACGATACTGTTGCGGCCTGCGAGATGACTTTCGGAACCCGCTATCAGGATACGGATGTTGACGCTGCGGTTGCGTGCTTCTCTGAAGCTTACAGGCTGTTGCCTAATGATGACACCCGCGCAGCGTTGACAGCGGCATACCAGCTTCGCTCTGCCAGCCGTGAAAACGCCGGAAACATGGATGACGCCATTGCTGACGCAAGGAACGCTATGGAAACGGCTGGAACAGCGGAAGCTTTCACGTTCTTCTACGACATCAACCTTCGGAACTGCAAAAATGGCCATGATGCTGCAACGACGATCGCCATGTGGGATGCCTTTGCTGCTGATGCCGTAACGGAACTCACACGGTTCTCTGCAAAAGATCGCTGGCAGGCTGACGCCGCCCAGTTCCATATTGCCCGTGCGGCTGAACTTGCCGCGCAGAAGGATGAAGGATGCATCACTGAGCTTCGCACAGCGGCTGAAATGGGCGCTGATGTGACCAGTGCGGTTGCCGAAGCTGAATCCCACTTTGAACCCGGCCTGTCACTTGCCCGGCTCCGTCTGATGGAAATCGACCTGCTTGGTACCGATGCCGCAAAAGAACAGGAAATTCGTGCGAATATGGCCGGTGAGGTCAGGACGGCTATCAGCGAATGGAAGAGCCGTGGAATTTCACCTGCTGACGTGCCTGCGCTCATTCATCTGGCTGATGATCAGGGAATTGATCTTAATGGAATCAACCGCGATGCAATCTACGAGGAAGCGGCTGTAGCCTCAGCAGGCAACGTTCTGCAATATTCCTTTGTTGACTGGGACGCTGACGGCTATCAGGAACTGATAACGCTTGACTCTTCCGGAACGCTTGCGCTTTATGGAACGAATGAAACCTGGGGGATCGTATCTTCCATCGACACGAAACTTCCGAATGCGTCCTATGAGATTGCTGATGAATCCGCGCCGCTGATTCTGGTACTCTCTTCAGGCAGGGATGAGATGCTGGCTGTGACGGGCACTTCCAGGAAGCTGAATGCTCTGTTCCGGGAGACTGGGATCAGCCAGTATAGTGTGAATGGCTCCACCATTACCTTTTCCCGCTTGCTGGAGGGCTCTATCGCCCGTTACAATGACTACACATACGAGGCTGTAGGAACGACGAATCGTCCTGTGCGCACCGGCATCGACTGGCAGCAAAACGATTATCCTCAGCCCGCCAACGCCGCAGCTGCTATTCAGAGGTATTTTGAAGCACGAGCGTATGATATTCTCGATGAAGCCGCCCTGCTGACCACCGAACCCGCTGTTTCAGGCATCTTCACAGGAGACCATCTGGCCTCACTGGTGGCTCCTGATGTGCCCGGCACGGTTAACGCAACCGCTTACCAGACACAGGACGGCCGTGAATTGTTTGAGGTGACCTATCCCGCCGGAGCTCAGACGATTCGGACATGGATCGCCGCTGAATACAGGAATGGATGGAAATTGACTGGTGCATCTGACACAATTAACTATGGCATAGAGATGGATAATGTTGATTACTCAAGCTATCTTGTGAGTAGTAACATTGATATTACCGGAGAATGCAGAAAAGATAGTGGTGAACTATATAGATTATACGTTCCAGATAGTGGAAGAATAACATTTTATTGGGGAAAGGCTACGGGTGAGTATTCCGCGTCGAAAACAACTATCAAATTATATAGTAGTGACAGGTCTTCTTATGCTGAATTTGAAATGTCGAACCTCGAAGCAGAATCTATTATCGCTACAAGAGGTATATACTACTTTACTGTATCACCGGAAAATAATGACAAAGAGTTCTACCGACTGTTGATCACCATCGACACGATTGAGCACGTTGAGGCTGAAAAGAACGATACACAATTACTGGCCACACCCATAGTTTTTGGCAAAGGTTATATTGGGATGCTTTCTTCATCAAATGACAGCGATTACTTTATTTTCTCGTTAAATGAAGGAAGTGCAATAAATGTTTTGTTTGAGTCAAATGGCAACTCAAAAAATGCAACAGCTTTTGTATTAACAGTATTGGCGTCTGACAGTAATAGTATTCTGACAAAGATTCCAATCATGGGGAATGTTACCCAAACTGAGACAGGAAAGTTATATCTCTCTTCAGGTTCTTATTTGGTGCAGGTTATAAGAGGTAGCACCTACACCAATGAGGAATATTCCCTGACGGTCAACATTGAGCAGGCAAGTGCAATGGAATTAGAACCTAACAATACTCCTGAGATAGCTAATGATATGCCGCTCAACGAAGACGTCCATGCATCAATAGGACAGGAGGGTGATGTTGACTGCTTTACCTTTACTCTGGATGGAGACGCTGTCATTCAGCCAAAGTTCATCTTTACGCCGACTGACAGTTCCTCCAAGACATACGTGCTGACCATCACGGATGCCAGCCGCCGGGAGATGCTTAAGGTGAACATCGGCGGAAAGGAATCCGCCAAGGTTATTACTCCTGTAGCGCTCACGGCGGGCACGTACACCGTGAAGATCGAGAATCCGAGGTTTGTTCGTCAGGACTACACGCTACGCCTGGTCAGTATGGCGGTAGATTCCGCTGAGAAGGAGCCGAACGATTCATCTTCCCTTGCGACGGATTTGGTTGTAAGTCAACCATGCACAGGTGTCCTTACGTCTGGAGGTGACACAGACTATTACAGGATAGCATTTACAGAACAATCAAATGTTAACCTGTCTTTTCGCTTTTCAAATGCAGCAAAGCCATTGACAACATTCGTCTTGACGATTGAATCAAATGGTAAAGTATTGAAGAGAATCAATGTGAAAGGGAATTCGGGCGGAATTGATGAACTGCTAACTTTTGCTGCTGGAGAATACTTCATCAACGTGAAACCGTCTGAATGGTCAGATAGTGTTTACACAATTTGCATCCAAGAACAATAAGGAGGAAACCACATGAAGAAGTTCTTAAGTCTTATCCTGGCAATGGTCCTGGTCATTTCCATTGTTACAACTGCGAACGCTGACGGACTTTTTGGAAGCATAGTACAAGACGCAAAAGAAAGTGAACCAGATCCGTTGCCTTCTTTTTCCGTCTATTCTCAGCTTCCATATGATAAGAAGACGACAGAAGATAACAAGGTTACCTTTGCTTACAGCAACGTGTCAATGGATGCCTTTGAAGCATTTGGTGTTTACTTGGAAAAACTGAATTATGCTGTTTGGGATTCGGATGCTGCAGGGACGATTTACATCATTGAAATCGGCCCTAAGCAGGACGATAACGGAGAGGTTCTTTCAGGTGACTCAGCGGCTGATGACATGTCATTTGTCATTAAATATGATACAAAGACATCAAAATTAGAAATGATCTATCCAGCGACCGCAAAGGTTCAGGATTTCGCATTTCTGAATACAATATCTTATACTGTAAAAGCTGAAAAAGTCTTTACAGATTCAGCTACTGATCATTTTGGAAACACGTACTCCTATAGTATAGGCATTGATAGCGGATCAGTATCCGTACCGGTAAATGGAAAGTATTCTACATTCACCGGCATTATTGCCTATCCTGGTGAACGTTCCTATGATAGCTATAGGACATCGGCTGCCTTAGTTATTTATGGAGATGGGAAAAAGCTATACGAATCACCTGATGTAGAAATTGGGACTTATCCCATCCACTTTTCGGCAAACGTCACTGATTGCAAAGTCGTTGAGATCGTATGGACTTGCAAGGGCGGCAATATTTGGGATAATTGGTGCTATGAGGCAACAATTTACAACGGAATGTTCTATTAAGTCGACAGGCATTAATCGTTAAGTACACAGACAGATTCATGAGGTAATTATACTTCATTTAGCTGAATCGAAGTCCCACTGGCGGTTGGCAAATCGCTGACCGCCAGCGGATATACTGACATCAGTTCGCGGGGCATTCGTGGATTGATGTCAGTATATCCACATACAGAAGGGAGATACGCACATGGCATTCTGGAATCGTGATAAAGCACCTGCTCAAAAACATTCCATCATCGAGGTAATCAAATATGACGGCCCGAATGATACGCTCATTTGGAAATTTCCAAATGAAGATTTCAATACGAATACCCAGCTGATCGTTGGGCCTTCGCAGGAAGCCATCTTTGTCAAGGGTGGTCAAGTACTGGGACGCTTCATCTCGGGCACTTATACGCTCAGTACTAAGAACTATCCTTTCATCCGCGCTCTTGTTGGCTTGGCTACAGGCGGAGTTTCTCCATTCTCCTGCGTGGTTTACTATGTCAACAAGGTTGTTTCGATGGGGATCGACTGGGGTACAGACACGCCTATCTCAATCGTCGATCCTGTTTATAAGGTTCCCATTGATATTCGCAGCTATGGCGACCTTTCCCTGCGGGTGGAAAACGGACAAATGTTGCTTGAGAAGCTGGTCGGTCAGACCCAAGGCTATACCCATCAGGAAATTACACAGTTTTTCAGCAATCTGATGGCCACTCAAGTGCGCGGTGTTATTTCCGGCACCATGATGTCCCATGGTTTATCCCCCATCGGAATTGACGCGTATCTGGCTGACATGTCCAATTACGCCATGGAGCGCATCAGCCCAATCTTCGAGCCTTACGGCATGGCAGTGAACCATTTCACCATTGCGGCCATTACCGCTCCGGAGCTTGATACGATCAAGCAAAAGGCTCGTGATCTGCAGGAGCACCGTATGGAAACCGATGTTGGCGTAGAAGACAAGCGCAAGTTTGCACAGGCGCAGGCGTTTGAAAACCGCGAGCTGGGCATTAACGAACAGCAGAAGATGGTTGGCCGCGCTATGGAAACCCTTGCCGGGAACCCCGGCCCGGTGATGGGCGCTGCAGGCGGTATGGGCATGCCTTTCCCTGGCATGGTGGGAGGCAACATCGTGCAGCCATCCGCTGCAGGCACCGCAGAAATGGCGCGTATGCTGTTGAACCAACAGCCCGAACAGCCCCAGCCCGCGCAAGACTTTAGCGGTACAATGCCGGGCGGCGGCATGCCAGGCATGGGTATGATGGAGGAGGCTGATACACAGCCTGCCACACAACCCGCACAGGAATCTTTTGAACAGCGCGCTCAAAAAATCAAATTCCTGCTGGATAACGGAATGATTTCACAGGAACAGTATCAAGCCAAACTGGACCAATTGATGAGCGAGATATAAGCTTCAAGCAGCGGATATGCACCTGTTCTGTTTCAATTTCTATGCGGAGAAAGAACAAACACAATTAGGTGGAAATATGGAAATGGGATTAAGCGAGTTCGGGGAATTTGACGAATATTCAGAACCCATAGAGCCAATTGATGATACATTTCCAGAGGAACTCGAGACTGAGGATACAGCTTCCATCGAACCCACGGAGCAAAGCGAGGAATTGATGGATTCAATTGAGGAACCGCCTGAATCGGAAACAGTGGAATCACTGGACGATTTATCTGATGAAGATCCTGAAGAATTGGTGGAACCGGCAGACTCGTCCGAATTTGAGGATTTGGCTGATCCGGCGGAAGTAGAGGAGGATATTCCGTGCGATACCGAAGGATTGGCGGATGAAGCTGTTCAAGAGGAAAATGAGCCGGAATTGGTGTCAATTGCCGATGCAGAGGATCAGGAATCATTATCGGATAACTCCTCAGAAGTGGGCGACACGGATGGAGACGAACAGCTGTTGGAGGACGAAGAACAACCTGAGCCTGACGAGTTGTCGGAAGAAGAAAAATCAGAAATCATTAAGGATTTCGTGGATCAAAATGTAAGCCCAGCGGTATTGCCAAAAAGCAAGGGGCACTGGGAGGGGGAAGAAGGAGACAGCAAATGGATTCCGGACGAAGACGCCACTGTAACCTGGAGAAAAGGCGGAGAAACGCATACGGAAACCTATGGAGAAATGATGGAACAGCACGATATTGATGGGATTGAATATTTCAATAATGAGCCTGATTTTTCCGAGATGGAGGATTCCTTTATTCAGCATGCTGAGCTGGAACATTTTTCTGATGAACGCACAGGGTCTGGCGGCACCTATACAATGGCAAGCGAGGCAGTGGCTGAGCGTCTGAGCCGAGAGACAGGTGAGGAATGGACATCGCAGCGTGTACAAGCATATATGAACGATCATGGGCTGACATGGCATGAATGCGCGGACAGAAAAACTGTCAGAGCTGTGCCTACCGAGATCAATGCTGGCTTTAAGCATTCTGGAGGAATTAGCGTGGAAAAATCCGTCTCAGCTGCCGCGCAATCATTAGATGAGCGGTATGACTTGGGAAAGGGCTATGCTTTGGATACACGCGGTGGAATGACAGTAGAAAATGCAGAGGAATTGAATGCGGCAATTCAGGCCAACAAAGAAGAATTTCGCAGACAGAAAAGGTCTCAAAAGTAAAAGGATGGGAAGACATTGATGAAGAAAAATCATGCTGGATTCTGGGTTGGCATAGCGGTACTCTTTGCCGCTGCCGTTTACAGCGTTATCCTCTTTTTGGTGAAGCCGACATTTGATATTACCGCGTGGGTGCTGTATGGCGCTACCATGGTTGCTTTCCTGCTGGTTGGCATTCAGATGATAGCGTCTTCCAGAAGTGGATCGGCTATTGTGATGGATACTGCGCTTGGTATCATTACCGCGATATACTTTGGATTGCAGTTAATCTTTGGCGGCATCGTCTGCATGAGCTTTAGCGATGTTCCCCTCACTCCCGTTATTGTGTGTGAAATCATCCTCCTGGCCGCTTATCTGGTCATTGCGTTCCTGATGTACGCGGCCCAGAGCAGCAACGCCGCGCAGGATCATAATGACCGGCAGGCAGTTCAGAAGATGCGTCTCCTGGAAAGTGATATCCAAGGGATGATGGAAGAATCGGCCAATCCAGATGTCAAAAAGGCGCTGAAGGACTTGGCAGAAGCAATCCACTATAGTGACGTTGCATCACTCCCCGGCCTTGCGGACGTCGAAAGCCGTATCGCACAAAATGTCGCCGTACTGCAGGACGAACTGACAGACGATGGCGCTGACCCGCTTGCAAGAATAGAAAAGATTCGTCGATTGCTGAAGGAACGCGACCGGACAGCGGCGATTCTGAAGAGATAATCAGTTGAGAACAAACAAGCCGTGCAGTCAAAGGAAATCTGCACGGCTTTCTTACAAGATAGAGTCAATGGAGGTAGCGTATGGGCCTTTTCGATAAAGTCAGGCAGGCATTTCGTGGAAAATCAACTGCTGATCATTCAACACAGATGCCGGAAACGGTGTCTCCAGCCACTCCCCATGAAAGCAAGCCCTTTGAAATCAGTGTGCAGGAAGGTGAAATTCGAAAAGGTCATACTGCGCAGGGAACCGGAGCACAACAGCAGAAGTTCCAGCGACCAGTACAGACGTATATCGCTGACGGCGACATGTTTGAAGTCGACGAAAATCAAAGGCGACTTTTCCCGGATACGGGCAACGGCTCTATTCCCCGTGGTCCCATGTCCGGAACATGGCAGAGTCGTGCGGAATCCTACAGTCAGGCGGATGTGGATCGCTTTCTTGATCCTGAATCGCCAACCTATAATCCTGCGAACTATGAGCGGATGATGGCGCAAGCGCGTTGCGACGCATATGCGGAAGTTCAATCCGGTTCTCATGTATGGGATGAGATGACACGGGACGAGAGAAACGCTATGCGAATCAGCAATCCCCAGCGCGCTCAAGCCCTGGAACAGAACTTTTTTGCACGCCTCGATGAAAAATATGGCCCGGATGACGGTACGGCAATGGCAATGGAATACGGCTATACACAGAAAGAGCTGTATGGCGAAGGCATAACAGAAGAATGGGACGGCCGTACAGATGCTGATTTTGACCGTGGCAGCGACTGGGTCGGCGACAACGATATGTACTCGGTTCCCAATCGCAGTTTCACGCCAAGGGAAGCGATGCAGGAACTGGAAGAATCAAGACCGGGCGTTGCTGCCAATCCATATCTTGACGCTGATGCGGAAAAGGCTTCTCTTGAGGCGCTTGATCAGGAGGAATTAAAGACAGGCGTTATTCGTCCCCAGAGCATGTATCCTAGCAATGACGGATTTGTTGCTGACCGTGAGCCCACCAGTCTGAAAGCTGGGGATGTCGTTTCCCGTTTTGAGGAAAAAGGTAGATCTGGAAGCACAGGAACCTTCGCCTCTCGGGCGGTTATGGGAGACGATGGAAAGCTGAGAGCACCATCATTCCAAGATCGTTCCATGGTTGAAATGGAAGAAACCATGCAGCAGCATTTCTTTCAGGTTGCAGATGATTTTGCGGGAGAAGAGACAACATCTCCTGAAACGACAGGAGAGACTGCGATTCCTGAGAGTCAGCGGAGCGCTTCACTTTCTGAAGGTATACCGGAAGCTTTGGAACCTGATAATACAAGGGTTGATGCGTTAAGACAGTCTCTCGACCAATCGGTTGACGAATCTTCACCTGAAACTGCAGCGCGTGCTGGCCTGAGTGATTATTTCGCAAGAACGGGTTATGGGCCGCAGGACAAGGCGATTTATGAAGCTGATCCCGAATGGCAAGCGCTGCACCGCGCCGCCTACCCCGAATTCTATGCCGAACAAGGGCAAGCTGAACAGAAGTTTCAGCCCTATCAGGAAACACTGCCTGCAGGTTCCATTTCCGGAGTGGATACTTCCGACCCGAATTTCTGGAATCACCATGGTAATGATCGCCAGAATTACATGGAGCTTGCTTCTCATCTTCCTGAGGTACAGGAGCGCATGCGCGAAGGCGCGACGTACGAAGAACTCAGGAGCGATCCAGTCCTTGGGCCTACGGCGAGGGCTTATTACAGCCCTGATGATCCTATTACAGTTGAAAAGCAGGCGGATGGTTCGTTTGCCTTTGGCTCGGATGGGCGGCATCGTATCGCGGCTGCACAGGAACTGGGCTATGACGTAGAAGCAAAGGTTATGTACGATCATGGCTGGAAAGCGCCTGAACAGTCCGTATCCGACACTACGGTAGACAGTTCTGATGCTGTTCCGACTGTTGACGGGCTTGCTGATTCAGATTTCTCTACTGGTGAAGCAGTTGGAATCGGTGCTGCAATGGGAACTGCTGCGGCAATTACTCAGAGCGAGAGTCAATCAGGCTCTTCCGCGTCCTCTGTTTCTCTTGGCGACCGTTTCCAAAGTTCATATGCTGACCGAATTCGGCAGACGCCGTCCCTTGAATCTAACCGCTGGGCAGGCGAAAGAGGCGAATCTGTTTGTGCACCTCAAAGTGACGCAGCGCGGCAGATCATGGAAGAACGCGGCATTTCTGGTGTTCAATACCAGGATGGAGTACCGGATTTTTCACCGTTCTCTGAATCAACAGTTAAGCTGGGTTACATGACTGATGCCCGTCACAGCCAGGGCTTGACTGCTGGTCGTGATGGAAAGGATACCATTTACGCGCATTTTGAAGATGGCGAAACAGTATCAGAATCTCATCATGCGGATAAGAGCTCTATGGCTGATCTGCATATGAAATATGATAAACCCGGCAACTTTGAACAAGCGGATGCGCTTACCGCGGAACAGTGGACTGCAGATGGCCGTGATGGAAAGGAATGGACTGCGGAAGATGTCGCGCAGTATCGCCGGGATAATGGTCTGACCTGGCATGAATGCAACGACATGGAAACCATGCAGATGATTCCAGAAGCGATCAACGCAGATTTCGGACATCTGGGCGGCGTAGGTGAAGTTAAAGAAACGCAGCGTATTGTTGATGAAGCGCTTCGGGATTATGACGAAGGACAGATGGTCGAAGGCGAAGATTATGACAGGATGACCCCTGAAGAGCTTGAAGCTGCGGCCCGTGAACATGGTCATTATACTGATGATGGAGTATGGGTGGCAGAAAACCCAGGCGAAGCTGATATTGATGGAAAGGTTACATCGGAGGCAGATGTTGCTCTTGATGAATCGTCTCAGCAGCGTATGCCAGACCAATCAGATGCAGATCAAGAAACTTTAGCTGAAGCGGATACTGCTTTTGACGAGGCGCTCCAGCAGCGCACAGCGGAAGAATCAGGTGAGCCTTGGGTAGATCAAAAAGCTATGGCTGAAGCCGATGCGGCTTTTGATGAGGCACTCCAGCAGCGCGCGGCGGAAGAGTTCGGCGAAATTGATGGTGCCACGTCTCCGAACAGTGAGTTTGGAGTAGAGAACGTGTCTGATGGTGGAGATAATCTGCAAGATCAGTCGCTGGAGGAAGAATTAAATACTACCCCAGATGACCAGTCGCCCGTGGACGACATTCCTGATGGCGCTGGGAATAATTCGCCTGATGAAGAGCCAGACAGTGGAGACGACCTACCTCCGGATAATCAGCCGCCTGTAGACGGCACCCCTGATGATGGCGGAGACAATCCACCCGATGAGGAGCCAGATGGCGGAGATGATCTGCCGCCAGACGATCACCAACCAGTAGACGGCACCCCTGATGATGGCGGAGACAATCCACCCGATGAGGAGCCATATGGCGGAGATGATCTGCCGCCAGACGGTCAGCCGCCTGTAGACGGTACCCCTGA
>OJRI01000027.1_pt1 | contig 122185 bp, 113 predicted proteins | sample 1599151 | NCBI WGS metagenome assembly OJRI01 (sample SAMN03922457, study PRJEB24848) | human gut metagenome | isolation source: stool sample | host: Homo sapiens | place: Germany | collected 2009-11
CGAGATGTAGAGAGGTCTCGTGGGCTCGGAGATGTGTATAAGAGACAGGGTATTGATCAGACCTCCGGCGCCCTCGGAAGTATTCGCCCGGCAGCCTGTACACATTACTATTGCTGAAACGATCATCAGCGCTGTAAATTTTCTCATATGATTACCCCTTTCAACACCATATATTATGCCAAAAGAGCCGCTATGTGATACATCGCGGCTTGGTTATTCGGTTATTCCGTTCAGCCGGAAGCCAGCAGAACGTTTTCTTCCCCGGCAAACTCACTGGGAACAGCCTGGTCTTTTGCCAGCTCTGAATCTCCGGCAGGCTCGGCTGCGGGTTTGCCTTCGTTCCACTCCACAAGTTCCAGCAGGCGCTTGTCCATCAGGGTGTAACCGTGGCGGTACAGCTCCATTATCTTGCGGCTGTCCTGCTCGAACTTGCTTATGGTCGGAATCTGCGGGCGTATAACGAACGCCTTTCCCTCTGCCTGGAGCTTATCCATCAGCGCGATGTTCCGGTTGTAGTTGTCAACGCGCTCCATGCAGGCTTCAATGAACGCCGGGTAGTCCTTGTACATGTGGGAGATCACCTGGCGGAATTTTGCGTAGTTCGTCGGCGGTACGTTGGCGTCCGGCTTCGTCATGACGATAACAACGCGGTCGCAGCCCATGTCGAGCGCGTGCTGTATCGGTATGGAATCTGCGATGCTGCCGTCGAGGTAGTGCTTTCCGTTTATCTCCACCGGGTCGCAGAGCATAGGCACGGAGCAGGTCGCCTTGACGATGGTCAGCAGCTTCTGCTCGTCGGAGGATTCGGAGAAGAACTCCGCCTTGCCGGTCTCGCAGCAGGTGCACGCGTACTCCACGTCTATTCCGCTCTTGAAATATGTATCAAAGTCGAAGGGGAACTGCTTGTAGGGGTACTCGAACGCCATTTTGTCGAGGTTGATTATCTTGTGAACCTCAACAAACTGTTTGAATCCGAAGTAGGATTCCGATTTCGGAGCGTTTATCTGCCGCGCGGTGCGCCCTATCTGCCTTGAAACGTAGCTCATCGCGTTGCCGCCGCCTGCGGAAACTCCGCATACGTAGGGATAGTATATCCCGTTTTCCATAAGGCGGTCAAGAACTCCCGCTGTGAATATTCCCCTTACGGCGCCGCCTTCTAATATAAGTCCTGTTTTCATAATTAACCTCCCCTGCCATTATCTCAGCCAGTGTTCCACAATAAATATGATACCATGCGAAAATTAATTTTTCGTTAACTTTTCCGCTGGTGAAGTTCGCATATTAGACAAAAAATACTGAAATTACCAGTTGAATTATAGACAAAATGCCGCCCCGGGAGTTGACCTTCCGGGGCGGCACATTAGTATTCAAACCGCGAAAACGGCTTTGTTATGCGGAATTATTCCGCATGCTGAACCATCGGGGTGAGTTCGCCACCGACTGCGTCGATAACGATAATATCGCCCTGGTGAACCTCGCCGCGGAGTATCTCCTTAGCGACGATGGTCTCAACGTTGCGCTGGATATACCTCTTGAGCGGACGTGCGCCGAAGCTCGGGTCGTAGCTTGCGTCGACTATCGCCTGCTTTGCGGCGTCGGTGATGTCGAGGTCAAGCTGCTTGTCCTTCAGGCGAGCCTTGAGGGAAGCTGCCAGCAGGTCGATGATCTTGAATATCTCCTCCTTGCGGAGCGGCTTGTAGAACACGATCTCGTCAAGTCTGTTGAGGAACTCCGGTCTGAACGACTGCTTGAGCAGCATATCCACGGACTTCCGCGCTTCCTCGGAGATCTCGCCCTGCTCGTTGATGCCGTCGAGGATATACTGCGAGCCGAGGTTTGAAGTCAGTATGATTATCGTGTTGCGGAAATCTACGGTTCTGCCCTGACCGTCGGTTATTCTGCCGTCGTCGAGCACCTGGAGCAGCACGTTGAACACATCGGGGTGAGCTTTCTCCACCTCGTCGAACAGAACGACGGAGTAGGGCTTGCGGCGTACTGCCTCGGTGAGTTGACCGCCTTCTTCGTAGCCTACATATCCTGGAGGCGCGCCGATAAGTCTGGACACGCTGTACTTTTCCATATATTCGCTCATGTCGAGACGTACGATGCTGTGCTCGTCGTCAAACAGAGCCTCCGCGAGCGCTTTAGCAAGCTCGGTCTTGCCCACGCCGGTAGGACCGAGGAACAGGAAGGAGCCGAGCGGCTTCTTCGGGTCGTTGATACCTGCACGGGAGCGCATGATCGCCTCGGTCACGCGGTCGACCGCCTCGTCCTGACCGATGACCCTCTTGTGGAGCGTGTCGCCCAGTGCGAGTATCTTCTCGCGCTCGCCCTCTACCAGCTTCGTTACCGGAATGCCGGTCCAGCGGGAAACGATACGCGCGATCTCGTCCTCGGTTACTTTGTCGCGGAGCAGGGAATCGCTCTTAGCCTGCTCTGCAAGCTCCTCTTCCTTGGCAAGCTCGGACTGGAGCTTCGGCAGGGTGCCGTACTGCAGTTCCGCCGCCTTGTTCAGGTTGTATTCGCGCTTTGCCTTTTCGATCTCGCCGTTGGTGGCTTCTATCTCCTTGCGGAGATCCTGCACCTTGCTGATGGCGTTCTTCTCGTTCTGCCACTTTGCCTTCATCGCGTTAAACTTCTCGCGCTTTTCGGCAAGCTCCTTCTGAATATCCGCGAGGTGCTCCTGAGAAAGCTTGTCGGTCTCCTTTTTCAGAGCCGCTTCCTCGATCTCGTCCTGCATGATGGAACGGCTTATTTCATCAAGCTCCTGCGGCATGCTGTCCATTTCGGTGCGTATCATCGCGCATGCCTCGTCCACGAGGTCTATCGCCTTATCCGGCAGGAACCGGTCGGTGATGTACCTGTTGGAGAGCGTAGCCGCCGCGATAAGCGCGTTGTCGTGGATCTTTACGCCGTGGAATACCTCGTAGCGCTCCTTCAGACCTCTCAGTATGGATATGGTATCCTCTACGGAAGGCTCGTTCGCCATAACGGTCTGGAAACGACGCTCAAGCGCGGGGTCCTTCTCGATATACTTGCTGTACTCGTCGAGGGTGGTCGCGCCTATGCAGTGGAGTTCGCCGCGCGCCAGCATAGGTTTCAGAAGGTTGCCGGCGTCCATTGCGCCGTTGCTCTTGCCGGCGCCGACGATGAGGTGGATCTCATCAATGAACAGCAGGATACGGCCTTCGCTCTTCTTGACCTCGTTGAGCACTGCCTTCAGACGCTCCTCAAACTCGCCCTGGTACTTTGCACCGGCGATGAGCGCGCCCATATCCAGCGAGAACAGCTTGCGGTCCTTCAGGTTCGAGGGAACGTCGCCGCGCACGATACGCAGAGCCAGACCCTCGACTATAGCGGTCTTGCCGACGCCGGGTTCGCCGATGAGGCAGGGGTTATTCTTGGTCTTACGGGAAAGAATACGGATAACGCTTCTTATCTCGTTATCTCTGCCGATAACCGGGTCGAGCTTGTTCTGGCGCGCAAGCTCAACGAGATCCTGACCGTACTTGTTCAGCACGTCGTAGGTCTCCTCCGGCTCCTGGGAGGTCACTCTCGCGGAGCCGCGTATCTCGGATATCGCCTTGAGCAGCTTATCCTTGGTCACGCCGAAGCTGCGGAATATTCCGGCAACTCCGCTGGAGGGCTTCTCCGCGAGCGCAAGGAGCAGGTGCTCCACGCTGACGTACTCGTCCTTCATGCGCTCCGCCTGGGACTCCGCCTCGGTGAACGCCTTGTCGAGGTCGGGGGAAACGTAGATCTTGCCTGCCTCCCTGCCGCTGCCGGAAACCCTCGGCATGCCCTCAATGAAGTGGAGAGCCGCCTGCTGTACCGCGTTGGCGTCGATGTTCATTTTAGTCAGGATCTGCGAAGCAAGACTGCCGTCCTGGGTAAGAAGCGCATACAGGAGATGCTCCTGCTCAACGCAGTTGTTCTGGTAGCTTACCGAGATGTCCTGCGCGGACTGTACCGCTTCGAGGGATTTTTTCGTGTACTTGTTAGGATTCATACAAATGCCTCCTTTGTCTGCTGAACTGGTGCGCGTCCCAAAGGACCCGCACCTGCTCGTATTATAATAGTTTTGCCTTTTTTCAGATGATGAACTCCTGCTCCGGCAGAAGTCTTACGTAGCAGCGCTCCGCCGCCCTTGCGCCGCTTACTGCGTCCGGGAGGTAGGAGAAGTAGAGCTTCATGGTCTCGTCAAGCATTTCCATGTACGCGGCGACCGCCTGACCGAGCCTCTCGTCGGAGACCTCCTTCGGCGGGAGATTCAGCGTCCGGACGAACTTGCCCGGCTCAATGCGGAACATCAGGTCGTGCGTGATCTTGTCCGCGAGATACTTCTGCTCGAGCTTCACCCAGCACTGGAAGAACCCTGTGAGGTCGTCGTTGAGCTGGCCGCTCTGCGACCTTACCGAAACCTTCAGCTCGCCGGTGCGCTTTCTCGCCACTGCGAAAAGCTCCACGGAGTAGCGGAGAGTCGGCTTATAGCGGTACTTCAGCGCCGTCCTGCACGCGACTGTCGCCGGTGAGGGCTGCTGCGCTAGGTAAAACTCGCCGCCGACCGCTTCGCGTATCGCGTTCGTAATCTGCTTTACGCGCATTTCCGGAGTTATGCAGCGGGTTTTTTCCGCCAGGATCTGGTTCACCATTGCGGAGCGGCTCAGCCCCGCGCTTCTTGCCATGCTGTCTATCTCGTCGATAACGTCGTCCGAGAGCACCAGGCTGTATATGTTCTTATCCGTATCAGCCACCTCCTTGCATTATTAATTCTACCACAAGATTATTAATTTGTCAAGCAAGTTTAATAAAATTTCACACAATTTTCTTATTTCTCCCGTAGGAGCCTTCCCGAGCCAAAAAAATCCGCTTTACCCCCTTGACAAACCGCCGTATTATATGATACAATTCAGTTAGTGGAGAATAACTCCATGACCGACGTTATTTACTGCCGTTTTCCAGCAGGGAAGTGCGGCATTTGGTTAGTTGCGGCTAACAGAAAGGAAACACAATGAGCGTAGTAGTAATAGGCGGCAACGACCGCATGGCCTCCCGCTACAAGGACATCTGCGAGAGCTACCGATGCAAGGCGAAGGTATTCACCCAGATGCCCGCCGATCTTTCGTCCAAACTCGGAACACCGGATCTGATGGTGGTTTTCACGAACACATGTTCACATAAGATGGTGAATCTGGTAAACCAGAAGTCCGAGAAACACGGAATACCAGTCGCAAGGATCCACAACGCCAGCGTGAATGCGCTCAAGACCGTGCTTGAGCAGTACGCCAGATGATTCAGATTATGGGGTAATGATATGACCGAGGTTTTTTGTAGGAATTGCACAAAACTAACTCTCTGGTTTGCCTCTGCTAACTGCGTTAGTCACAAAAAACCGGAAAAACACGTTTCACGCGTTGAAATCCCTTGACAAATTCGAAACAATGTAGTATTATATAACTCGGTTAGAGAAATCTAACATTTCTTTTGGAACTGTGATTAGTTCCACCTAATTGTGTAGGATAGCAGGACAACAGAACAAAAGAACAAAGGAGGTAAACATATGATGCCGCTCACACTAGCCTCTGTAGGTGAAGAAAACATGATAAAGAAGGTCGGCGGAAGCCCCGAAACGAGGAAGTTCCTGGAGAGCCTGGGATTTGTCGCAGGCGGTTCTGTGACCGTCGTCAGCGAGATCGCCGGCAACGTTATCGTGAATGTCAAGGAATCCCGCGTAGCCGTATCCAAGGAAATGGCTGCAAAGATAATGGTCTGACGCCCTGACCCCAGGGTCGGGTTACTTTATAAAATAAGGAGGAAGGTTTGCATGGCTACATTAAGAGATGCAAAGGTAGGCGAGACCGTCACCGTGAAGAAACTCACCGGTGAGGGCGCGATAAAGCGCAGAATAATGGATATGGGTATCACAAAGGGTACTGAGATCTATATCCGCAAGGTAGCTCCGCTCGGAGACCCGGTAGAGGTCACCGTAAGAGGCTACGAGCTTTCGCTGCGCAAGGCGGACGCTGAGATGGTCGAGATCTGATCGTCTTTTTTAGAATGATGTTAGCAATGGCTAATACAGTTAGAGATATCTACTAAAGTTAGCCTTGTGCAACATTTTCGGCAAATAATCTACCCATGACATCGAGAGGAGAAAACAAATGGACATTAGAATAGCGCTCGCAGGTAATCCTAACTGCGGTAAGACTACGCTTTTCAATGCGCTGACTGGTTCAAACCAGTTCGTCGGCAACTGGCCGGGAGTTACGGTCGAGAAGAAGGAAGGCAGACTGAAGGGTCACAAGGACGTTATCGTCACCGACCTTCCGGGTATTTATTCACTTTCACCCTACACCCTTGAGGAAGTAGTAGCAAGAAACTACCTTGTAGGCGAACGCCCCGATGTAATTCTGAACATCATCGACGGTACCAACCTCGAGCGTAACCTCTACCTGACCACACAGCTCGTAGAGCTTGGCATTCCGGTAGTGGCTGCGGTCAACATGATGGACGTCGTAAAGAAGAACGGCGACAAGATCAACATTTCCCAGCTCTCCACCGAGCTTGGCTGCGAAGTCTGCGAGATATCCGCGCTGAAGGGCACAGGTATCACAGAAGCCGCAGAAAAGGCTATCAAGGCTGCGCAGAGCAATACAAAGATGATCCCGCAACACACATTCAGCGGCGTTGTTGAGCACGCTCTCGCCCACATCGAGGAAGCCGTCCTGCACGACATGCCCGAGGGACAGCAGCGCTGGTACGCTATCAAGATATTTGAGCGTGACGAGAAGGTCCTCGCAATGATGAACATTCCGAAGGACAAGATGGAGCACATCGAAAACGACATCAAGGCTGCCGAGACAGAACTTGACGACGACGCTGAGTCCATCATCACCAACGAGCGTTACGTATACATATCCTCCATCATCAAGGGCTGCCTTACAAAGAAGAACAAGGGCGGTCTGACGGTATCCGATAAGATCGATAAGGTAGTAACAAACCGCTGGCTGGGTCTTCCGATATTCGCGGTTATCATGTGGCTGGTATACTACGTTTCCATGGTAACTGTCGGCGCAAGCGCTACCGACTGGGCTAACGACGGTCTGTTCGGCGACGGCTGGTTCGCACTCGGAATAGGCAGAGGCGCGTACGACGAGGCTTCCGAGGAATACGGCGACGCAATGAGCGCCCTGGACGCATTCGGCGTAGCTCCCGACCTTGAGGACGAAGAGTTCGACGCTGACGCAGCGCTTGCTGATATCACCGCGTTCACTCCCGCTGAGGAGTCCGTTCCCTACGAGGTAGAGGACGAGGAGACCCTGGCAGTAAGCGAGATCACCGTTTACGCTTCCGAGATCCCCGCCGACGCTGACGAGGAAGAAACACTCGGCACCACATACAGCGACGCTGTAGCTTACTTCACCGAGAACGGCTTCGACGAGCCGGATCCCGCTGATTACGGTCCGTGGGTGCCCGGCATTCCGGTGCTGGTGGAGAACGGACTTGACGCTGTTAACTGCGTAGACTGGCTCAAGGGTCTGATCCTTGACGGTATCGTAGCCGGCGTTGGCGCGGTACTCGGCTTCGTTCCCCAGATGCTGGTACTGTTCATCTTCCTGGCGTTCCTCGAGGCTTGCGGTTACATGGCGCGTGTTGCGTTCGTGCTCGACCGTGTATTCAGAAAGTTCGGTCTTTCCGGTAAGTCCTTTATCCCGATCCTGATCGGTACAGGCTGCGGTATCCCTGGTATCATGGCTTCCCGTACCATCGAGAACGAGCGTGACCGCCGCATGACCGTCATGACGACAACATTTATCCCCTGCGGCGCTAAGGTTCCATTCATCGCAATGATCGCGGGCGCTATCTTCGGCGGTTCTCCGTGGGTTTCCACCGGCGCTTACTTCATCGGTATCGCAGCGATCATCATTTCCGGTATCATTCTTAAGAAAACCAAGATGTTCGCCGGCGATCCTGCTCCGTTCGTTATGGAGCTCCCCGCTTACCACCTTCCTACAGTAGGCAACGTTCTCCGCTCCATGTGGGAACGCGGCTGGTCCTTCATCAAGAAGGCTGGTACGATCATCACACTTTCTACCATCTTCGTCTGGTTCACTTCTTACTTCGGATTTGTTGACGGCGCGTTCCAGATGCTGGACGAGAGCCAGATGGAGTATTCCATTCTCGCGACCATCGGCAGCGCTATCTGCTGGATATTCGCTCCTCTCGGCTGGGGCAACTGGCAGGCTACCGTTGCAGCGGTTACAGGCCTTGTCGCTAAGGAGAACATCGTCGGCACGCTCGGCGTACTCTACGGCGGCGGAGATCAGTCGGTTTACGCGGCTATGGGCGCTGCATTCACCGGCGTAAGCGGTATGTCCTTCCTGATATTCAACCTGCTGTGCGCTCCCTGCTTCGCAGCAATGGGCGCTATCAAGCGTGAGATGAACAACACAAAGTGGTTCTGGTTCGCCATAGGCTACGAGTGCGGCTTCGCTTATGTGATCGCCCTCATCGTAAACCAGCTCGGCAACCTGTTCACTGGTACGCTCATGACCGCAGGCGCCGGCGCTGTTTGCAACATCATCAGCCTGGTATTTGCTGTAGCACTGCTTGCTGGTCTTGTTTACATGCTGTTCAGACCCTACAAGGAAGCAACCAAGTTCACAAAGAACGTCAAGGTTTGATCTGGCAATGATTTGCGGGCGGTCGGGGGAACTCAGCCGCCCGTTATTTTCCAGGAGGTGTTATCATGCTGGAATTTCTTCAGAACAACTGGGGCAGCTTCGCAGTCGGCGCGGTGGTACTCGCCGTGATCGTGCTGATAGTCATGAAGCTCGTCAGGGATAAAAAGGCAGGCAGATACACCTGCGGCGGGAACTGCGGTTCCTGCGGAGCATGCAGCGGCCACTGCGCCGGCTGCCAGGAGTGCTCCCACGCAGCTTCGGCTAAACCGGCTGAAAAGAAAAAGTAAAGCGAGGAAGAACAATGCTGACCTACGCACAGAAAAAGTACCTGTTTGCGATATACCGCCTCGGAATGAACGGCCCGGTTATAAGCTCGTCGGACGTTTCCCGGCTGGTGGGCGTATCCAAGGCAAGCACGGTGAAAATGACCCAGCGCCTCAGCGACGAGGGGTACATTCTGAAGGAGCCGTACGGTAAGATATCTCTGACGGAATCGGGGATAAAGGCGGCTTCGTCGCTGTTCACCAGCAGCGTGATACTTTGCGATTTCCTGCACAAGCAGGTCGGGATAGACCAGCAGGAAGCCGACCAGGACGCTGTGAAGATAGTTGCGCAGGTATCCGAGAAAAGCGTTGAGAAGCTCGTTAAATTTGCGTTAGGAGATGCTGCAAATGCCTGAATATCTTCCTACTATACTGATAATAGCCGTACTCGCAGTGATCTGCTTTATCGCGGTGCTGAGTATCATCAAACGCGCAAACAAGGGCTGCTGCGGAGCTGGCGGCGGCGACATCGAAGAGCGCATCGAAAAGGACACCTCCGGCTTCACTCACAGGTATTCCGTGAAGATAGGCGGCATGCACTGCGAGAAATGCTCCTCCAGGATAGCTGCGGCGTTCAACCGGCAGGACGGCGTTTACGCCGAGGTGAGCTGGAAGGACGGCAAGGCGCTGGTGCTTTCAAAGGATCCGTTACCGGAGCTTGTGATCCGTAAGACTATAATGGGTCTTGATTACACCGTGGAAGCAATTTCCGAGGAACACTGAATATGAATTGTGGCTGCATTCTGAAATGCAGCCACTTTTTTCGTAATTTCAGAGCCGCCGGAGAAAACTTATTCTTCGATACGGCTTCTGTCTATCGGTATCGTGAGCTGACGATAGTTCGCTCCGTCCTCGAAGCCTACTGTCAGGGTGTTTTCCGCCGCCCAGGATATCTTGTAGCGGTCGTCGCTCACGTTGAACTCGTTGAGGTCTGTGACGGCGAGGAGAGCCGCCTTTCCTTCGTCCTCGGTCCCGGTGAGGTAGAAAGCCACGGTGCACCCGCCGAAATACGGCTCGGTTTCCTCGATTATGAGCCGCAGTTCCTCGTCGGAGTAGCTCACGCTGTATCTTTCCCTGACCGGGGAGCCGAGCGCCATAAACGCCGAGCTTCCCACCATCGCCAGCGACACTATGAGAAGTCCTGCGGCTCCCGTTATCTGAGCCGCCCGGCGCTTTTTCAGGAACGCTCCGCCGATGATAAGCCCGATAAGCACGCACAGAAGCGCGACCACCACAGCCGCTGTAACTCCGAAGAACGCCAGCGGCTGGGAATGCACAATGCTGTCGCCGCTTGCGGTGTACTCCACCGGAAGCTTCGCCGCGGAAAGAACCATTCCCGCGATAAGCATTGCGAGATCCAGACCGAACGCCGCCCCGGCGAATATCCAGGGCTTTTTCAGCAGGGACTGCCACCGGCTCTCCGGAGCCTTTTTCTTTGAGTTTCTCTTTCGGCTTCCCATTGTGAACCCTCCGTAACATCAGCGGGATTTCCGCCGTATTCAGTTCAGCACCGCGCTTTACCGCACGGTGCCGAATTTTTTAAACGTAATACTGCGCCTGAGCCGCGAACATCTCGGCGTAGATACCGCCGGGTTTGTGTACAAGCTCGTCGTGTGTGCCTAGCTCCTTGATCGTGCAGTCTGAGAATACCGCGATACGGTCGCAGAACTTGCAGCTGGACAGCCTGTGCGAGATGTACACCGCCGTTTTGCCGCCGACAAGCTCGTTGAACCGGCAGTATATCTCGTACTCCGCCACCGGGTCGAGCGCCGCGGTAGGCTCGTCGAGTATAACCACCGGGGCGTTCTTGAAGAGCGCCCTTGCGATCGCGAGTTTCTGCTGTTCGCCGCCGGAAAGCTGCACGCCGTCCTTCTCGAACTGCCGGAACATCATGGTGTCCCTTCCATGCGGCAGAGTGTTCACCTTGTCAAGAAGACCGACCTTTTCAAGCACTGAATCCACCGCCTCGGGAGTATCCTCCCTGCCAAGCAGCACGTTTTCCTGAACGGAGAACGCCAGCAGCCGGAAGTCCTGGAACACCACCGAGAACAGCTTCATGTACTCGTCGTAGTCGTAGTCGCGGATATTCACGCCGTCGAGGAGTATCTCACCCTCGTCCGTGTCGTAGAGCCGGCAGAGCAGCTTAATGAACGTGGTTTTTCCAGCGCCGTTAAGTCCGACTACCGACAGGCGCTCTCCCGCCTTGATCTTTATCGAAACGTTTTTCAGCACCTTCACTCCCGTGTTAGGGTAGGAGAAGCTGACATTCCGGAACTCTATCTCGTGCGGATTTTTCAGGTCCTCGACCTTCCGCGTGCCTTTCTGGAGGTACGGCGGGTATTCCATCAGCTTAACCGTTTCATAGGCGTAGCTGCACCGCTTTACTATATCCTGAATATTGAATATCACGCCCTGGACTGCCTGGTTGACAGTTCCTCCGGCGGCAGTGAGCTGCGAGAACTGCCCGATGGTAATGCTCCCCAATATCGCGAGGATACCGAGATACAGATATGTGCCGAAATCTCTCAGGGCGGTCACGGTCACATCGAGGATATTCAGCGGGTAAAGTTCCTTTTCCTTGTCAACGTCGTAGCTTATCGTGCGCTTTATCTGCTCCGCCGCTTTCGCGATGAGCGTTCCCGCCGCGCCGTACAGCCGGATATCCTTTGCGAAGCGGATATCCTCCTGCTCGTAGTTTATGTAGTAATACACGCGGTCGACCTTTGAAAGCTCGCTGAACCACTTGACTTCAATTTTGTTCTTCTTCGCATTGAGTATTGAGGAAACCGCCAGCAGCACGCCGATTATCAGCAGCAGCCAGGGTGCGGAAACTGCGAGTATAGTCACAACGCCGACTATCTTAATGACGTTAGAAATAATGCTGAAGAACTGCACGCAGATACCGTGCAGGCCTCCCGACCAGTCGATACCGTCGTTTGCCTTTCGTATCTGGTCGAGCGCCTGTTTGTTCTCGGTGAGCGCGAAATCTATCTCCATGCAGCGCTCCGCGACCATTTCGCGGGAATAGTTGAGGAACTTATCCTCAAACCGCTCGAGATAGATAGTGAGCTGCGTCCCGGCGGTGCCGACCGCGATATCAAGCCCCACCATCAGCGCCGCGTACAGTATTATCTGTATAACGCTGCGCTCCGGCTGGCAGAGAGCGTCCACCAGCAGCGGCAGGAATATCAGGTCGATGAACGGCAGTACCGCCTGCACGATTACGTTTATCACCGAAACGATGAAGTACCGCTTGCTGAGCTTCCATGCCACCGGCAGGTAGAATTTCAGCGTATTCAGCACTGCATTTTTTTTCTCATTCTTTTTGGAATTACTCACGGACAACGCCCCCTTCCTCTGCGGGAACGTATTCCGCTCCGTCCTCAATGTAGTACTGCGCCTGCACGCGGAACATCTCCGCATATGCGCCGTCCTTTTTCAGCAGCTCGTCGTGGGTGCCGTACTCCACCATTTCGCCGCCCTTGAACATCGCGATGGTATCGCAGAACCGGGTCGACGAAAGCCTGTGGGATATGTAAACGGCGGATTTTTCACCTATCATGCCGTCGAAGCTCTGATACAGCCGATATTCCGCGAGGGCGTCCAGGGCCGCTGTCGGCTCGTCGAGCACCACCACCGGGGCGTTTTTGTACAGCGCCCTTGCGAGCGCCATTTTCTGCTTCTCGCCGCCGGAGAGGTCGACTCCGTCGTCGTAGAGGACTTTCAGCATCTGGGTGTCGATTCCCTTCGGCAGTTTGTCGAGCTTATCGCCCATACCCGCCGCACGCAGGAATTTCTCCGCTTTCTGCTTGTCGGTATTCTCAGTGAGCTGCATTGAAACGTTCTCGCACAGCGGGAACGCGAACACCTCGACCTCCTGGAAAGCAGGGGAGAACAGTTTGAAATACTCGTTCCGGTCGAACTCGCGGATATCTATGCCGTTGCAGAGTATCTGACCCTCCGTGACGTCGTAGAGCCGGAGCAGTAACTTTATGAATGTGGATTTCCCGGCGCCGTTCAGCCCGACCACAGCGAGGCGCTGTCCAGCGCTGAACGTGAGGTTCAGGTTTTTCAGCGCGTAGGTCTCCTGACCCTTGTAGCGGAACGAAACGTTTCTGAATTCAAATGTGTAGCCGTCCGCCTTGGGTATGGGAGTATGCTTTTCCTGAAGCTCATCGGCGTTTTTGATGTCCATGTAGCTGCGGAAATCGTCCGTTTTCGCGGAGTGCTCCCGCATTCCGCCCAGCGACTGAAGGAACTGGCTGACGTACATAGAGAACGTGATAGCGCTTCCGGTGTACAGCGTGAAATCGCCGATGGACATGCCGTTGAAAAGCATGTCGTAAATGAGCCAGCCGTAGATTATCACGTTTCTCACAAGCGCGACGCCCTGCGAGAACCATGTGTTCCAGCTCCAGTAAACACGGGACTGTATCCAGTGCTTCAGCTCAATGTTGTTGATGTCCTTATACTTGCCGAGCAGCCACTTTTTCATTCCGTACAGCCGGATATCCTTGGCGTAGGTGAAGTCGGTGGAAACCTCCTGCATGTAGTTCATTTTGCGCCAGTGGGGAGCCATAGCGTCCCACATGACTTCCTTATCCTTTACGCGGATATAGTCGAAATACTCGAACTGAATGAACGACAGCACCGCGATTATCAGCACCAGCCAGCCGTTGAATGTGAAGATTATCCCCACTGCGGTAATTACCGCGACAAGCTGCACCGCAGTCGACCACATGTTCGACATGAGTGCGCCTATGCCCATCCACTCGCCCTCGACGGCGCGCTTTGCCTTCTGGAGGCGGTCGAGCATGTCTGGATCCTCAAGCTGTTCGTACTGCATGGTCATTGTTTTTGCGATACGCTCCTGCACGAGGGAGTTCCTCGTTACAAGGAAGCCTATGCGCAGCTTCTTTGCGGAAAGTGTGTTCAGCCACATCATGACGAATTCCACCGCCGTAGTGCCTGCGACCAGCCACAGCAGCGGCGTAATGTCACGACCGGAGGTCCCCGCCTGCTGGGTTATCATGTCTATTACCAGCTTCGCGATGACCGTCCAGATATATGACATGGAGGCTCCGGCAATGCCCCCTAAAAGCAGGAACGCCACCGTGCTTTTCCGATAGCGCAGAAAAGCCCTGATGATGTACCCACAGTTGCTGATAAGCCCGTACTCGTGGTGTAGCTCATCAGTCTGCTCTGTTTTTTTCTTCATTTTAAATAGCATGTTGATTCTCCAGGGAATAGAGAGCAGCAATTAAATTCGGAATTCGGAATTCGGAATTCGGAATGAGTGTGCCGCTTCGCGGATTATTACAAAAGAATCGCAGAATGCAAAGCAGTCACATATGGGCTTTCGCCGTATTTTAACTGTTCGCAATTGCATGCAATTTTGAAATATTGACCGCGGAGCGGTCTCCGAAATTCCGAATACCGCATTCCTAATTCCGAATTTGCAACTCAGACTTCAACGTCTGCTTCGTAATCTACTCCGTCTATTCCAAAACCAAACAGCTCGTAGAAATCCTTCCAGTAGCCTTCAATATCGGTATATTCCTTGAAATTATCGGCGTTAAGGATATTCCAGAGCTTCGTTACCTCGTCCTGGATCTCGGGCTTCATCTCGAGGTCGTCAAGACGTATTCTTCCTTCGCCGTCAACTGCGCCGGATACCGGCTTCCCGTCTGCGCCGAACTTTTCAGCGAACAGGCGGTACATCTGCTCGATGCAGCCCTCGTGTACGCCCTTCTCCTTCATCACCTTGTAAAGAATGGAGATGTACAGCGGAACTATCGGGATAGCCGCGCTGGACTGTGTAACAAGAGCCTTGTTGACGGAGATGTACGCTTTTATTCCGTCTGCGGCGTATTTCTCGGTTATTTCCTTCGAGGTCTGGAAAAGGTGAGCCTTCGCTCTGCCTATGGAGCCTTCGAAGTACATCGGGTGGGTAAGCTCCGGACCGATATACGAATAGGCAACGGTAACGGCGTTGTCCTCTATTGCGTCAGCAGCTTTCAGCGCGTCGATCCATGCCGCCCAGTCCTCGCCGCCCATTACCTTGACGGTGGCGGTTATCTCGTCCTCGGTGGCAGGCTCGATGGTGACTTCGGAAACGGTGTTGTTCCGAAGGTCGATAGTTTTGTTGGTGTAGGGCTCTCCGGTGGTCTTGAGCACGGAGGAATAGGTCACGTCGCCGACTGTTCTTCTCGGAGCCGCGAGGCTGTACACAACGCAGTCCACCTTGCCGAGATCCGCCTTGATGATGTCGATGACTTCCTTCTTGCACTCGTCGGAATACGCGTCGCCGTTCACGGTTCTGGCGTACAGCCCGTCAGCCTTCGCATATTTCTCGAAAGCCTGGGTGTTGTACCAGCCGGAGGTACCGGTCTTGTTTCCGCTTGCGGGTCTGTCGAACATTACGCCCAGCGTAGCGGCTCCGCCTGCAAATGCAAGGGAAATGCGGCTTGCAAGTCCGTAACCCATGGAGCTTCCCAGCACCAGGACCTTCTTCGGTTTGAAACCGTTGTCCTCCGCCTTCTTTGACTTAACGTAATCTATCTCAGACTTAACGACTGCCTCGCAGCCCACCGGGTGAGCCGTGGTGCAGATGAATCCTCTGACCTTTGGTTTAACTATCATAGTGATACTCCTTCCCCGCAGTACGGCAAGACACGTGTGCGATACTGCGCTTTAAAAAAAATTGAAAGCTGCGGACTTCCGCAGTGCGTACAAAGTTATTTTACCATAAAACGCCGGGTTTGACAAGGGGTAACGTGAGAAATTTTTGGACTTCTGATTTGAAGCTGACTTCAGCGGGGATATAAAACGGCAAACTATTTGAGCGGCCGGAGCTTAACGTTAATATTATTCCGCAGTTATTTGTGTTTCAGAATTCTTAGCCTGATAAAATATTTTTTTCTCTTGACAAAAGTCCGAATTCGGATTATAATAATAAAGTTCATTTGAGAAACGTCCGGATTCGGACTAACTAGCAGGAGAGACGAATTGAAGAACAAAGAAAAAATGGAGAACCAGCCGCAGAGCAAGACAGAATGTGCGATCGCGGCGTACAACAGTCTGTGGAAGGAACAGAACGAGATATATTCCGCAGCTGCCAGGAGCTTCGGGCTGTCCGACAGCGCGATGTGGATACTGTATTTTCTGAGGCTGAACAACGGAACATGCCAGCAGAAGGAGCTTGCAAGCTCCCTGTCGCAGCCGAAACAGACCACCAACAGCGCTGTAAAGCAGCTCGAGCGCGGCGGATATGTCACGCTCAAGTGCGGCTCTGACCGCCGCTGCCGCCTCGTGGAGCTTACGCCAAAGGGCAGCGGGCTTGCCGTGAGTACCTCCGATCATGTGATAGCCGCCGAGCGCGAGACCTGGGGCGACTTCACCGAAGAGGAACAGGACAGCCTGATAGAGCTTCTGAGCAAGTACAACAAGAGACTTAAAACGAGAATGGAGGAGAAAAATGAAAAATAAAGACGTAATTCAGCTTTCGGATCACTTCACGCTTCCGCGGCTCATGCGATTCTGCCTGCCATCGATAGTGATGATGGTCTTTACGTCTATATACGGAGTCGTCGACGGATATTTCGTGTCAAACTTTGTGGGCAAGACCGCGTTCGCTTCGGTGAATCTGGTGATGCCGTTCCTGATGATACTGGGCGGCGTAGGATTCATGATAGGAACAGGCGGCAGCGCGCTGGTCGCAAAGTGCCTCGGTGAAAAGAACGAGGAGCAGGCGCGCCGGGTATTTTCAATGATGATATACCTGACGTTCATACTGGGCGTTACGCTGTCGGTGCTCGGAATCGTGTTCGCTGAGCCGGTGGCAAGGTTCCTCGGCGCAGATGAGGAGATGCTTGCAAACTGCGTGACATACGCCCGCACCTGCCTGATATTCAACCCGTTTTTCATGCTTCAGAATGTGTTTCAGAGCTTCCTTGTGACCGCAGAGCGCCCCAAGCTGGGACTTGCCGTTATAGTTGCCGCCGGGCTTACCAACATGGGACTTGACGCGCTGTTCATTGCAGGGTTACAGATGGACGTTACTGGCGCGGCGCTCGCGACAGGTCTCAGCCAGACAGTTGGAGGACTGCTGCCGCTGCTTTTCTTCCTCAAAAAGGACAATGGAAGCAAGCTGCGTATCGTTAAGACACCCATGGAGCTGCGTCCGATAATCCAGGCGTGCAGCAACGGCGCTTCAGAGCTTATGACAAACATCTCCTCTTCGATAGTCAGCATGCTGTATAATCACCAGCTCATCAGTCTTGCCGGACAGAACGGAATTTCCGCGTATGGAGTGCTGATGTACGTGCAGTTCGTATTTGCGGCAATATACATCGGATACGCCATCGGAACCGCGCCGATCGTGGGTTATAATTACGGCGCCCAGAATCATGCGGAGCTTCACAACATGCGCAAAAAAAGCACGATACTTACGCTCAGCGCCGGAGTTGTAATGGTGGGACTGGCTCAGCTTCTCGCGGCTCCGCTGGCGCATATTTTCGTTGGCTATGATAAGGAATTGTTCGATATGACGGTACATGCGTTCAGGCTGTTTTCGTTCACGTTCCTGTTCTCGGGGTTCAATATATTTACCTCGTCGTTCTTCACTGCGCTGAACAACGGTGCGATATCCGCGGCGGTTTCGTTCCTTAGAACACTAGTGTTCCAGCTTGCCGCAGTGCTTATCCTGCCCGTATTTTTCGATTTGGACGGTATCTGGATATCGGTGGCGTTCGCGGAGGTCTGCGCGTTCGTTATTTCGCTGATATTCCTCGCGGCAAAGAAGAAAAAGTACAATTACTGACTAGGAAAACTATAATTTAGCGGCGTAGTGTGCTTCCGAAACAGTCCACCGGACTGTTTCGGAGGATAGTCACGACTAGATTTTATATGTTGCTTGTGGGGGAAAACTCTTGTTTTCCCCCACACCCCTTTAGCGCTTTTTGGACGTTTAACTGCGCGCCGGCGCGCAGAGTAGCCGCACTCCGTGCGGAGGTTTCGCCTGACGGCGACGAGGGCGCTGCCCTCGACTCGCAAGGGGGACGCGTCCCCCTTGACTCCCGATTAGGGATTGCAGTAAGCGGAACACGCGCCGCTAAATTATAGTTTACCTCCGAATATCATTACTATCGCCATTTCTTCAATATACATGATACACAAATTTGTTCCCCGATATTATCGATATTTGTATAAAATCATAAATTTCACTTGAAAATTTTTACGGAATATGTTATAATTATAACATAAGGAAAGGAAGCATGACATTCTGCAAAGGAGTGGACCATTATGACAGTTTTCACCGGCAAAAGCGTATATGACGCCGCTGTATGCGGTCTTATCTGCATTCTCAGAAAGCCGAAGCTGTCCGCAGAACGCATGCACGTTGACGATATATCCACAGAACTCAAACGCGTCGAAGCCGCACGTATCGTTGCCGCAGAACAGCTCCAGCAATTGTATGAACTGTTCCTGGACGAAATCGGCGAATCAAACGCCCAGATATTCAACATTCACATGATGATGCTGGAGGACGAAGACTACAACGGTTCCATAGAAGGCATGATCCGCTCCGAGCAGGTCAACGCAGAATACGCCGTTGCACGCACTTCCGACGTATTCGCCCAGATGCTCGAGGCAATGGACAACGAATACATGCGGGCGCGTTCCGCCGATGTCCGCGACGTTTCAAACCGCCTCCTCTCAATACTCACCGATACCCCCATGGATTTCCCGTGGGTTCCGGAAAACTCCGTGGTGTGCGCCGACGACCTCACCCCAAGTGAAACTGCAGCTCTCGAACGCCGGAACATCGCCGCGCTCGTGACCGCTCACGGCTCCGCGATATCCCATACCGCGATACTTGCCCACAGCATGAATATTCCGACGGTTATCGGGATAGGCGACGAATTCCTTGCGAATATACGCCCAGGGGAGCAGGCGTTGGTAGACGGATTCTCCGGCGAAGTTATCCTCGAGCCGGACGCCGGGATTCTCAGCAAGCTGACCGCTCCGCAGGAAAAATCAACGGATACCTCCGAGGGAACGCACACAGCAGACGGAACGCATGTTTCGATATACTCAGCGGACGATCCGTGCGCTCCGCTTCCGGAATACGCCGACGGGATCGCAGTGTTCGGCTGCCCGCTGCTCAGCGACGAAACGAAGCAGTACGAATACTACCGCGCTATCGCAGAGCGCACTCCGGACTGCCGGGCTATCATCAGAATGCCGGCTATAAGCCCTAAAGACCCCGACCGCCAGGTCAAGTACGACCAGCAGATACGCGCCGTATTCCGTGCGGCTTCCCACGGAGAGCCTGGGATATTGTTCCCGATGATAACCAGCGTGCCGGAAGCGCGGAAAATCCTTGCGGCGTGCGATGACGCCAAAATGAAACTCCGCGCGGAAGGAGTGAAGTGCTCCGAAAACGTCAAGATAGGCTTCATGGTGGAGATACCCGCCGCTGCGATTATAAGCGACTGTCTGGCTCCAATGGCGGACTTTTTCATCATCGACAGCGATAGTATCGCACGGCACACCCTCGCCTGCTACGAGGAAGACTGTTTCTCACCGGATTTCGCAGACGGTCAGCTTGAGGCCGTAATGCGGCTGATAGGAAACAGCGCCCGCAACGCGGTGAAGAACGGAGCGCGAATAGGAATCTGCGGCTCCCTTGCGGGAGACACCTCGCTTACCGGGGATTTCCTCAGAATGGGTATCGACAGCTTCTGCGTTACGCCGGACAGGCTTGCAGAGGTAAGAAAGCGCGTCACCGAAGTAGATCTCGAAGTATAACATTAATCATACAGCCACAATTCGATAAAAAAGGGCGGCTTTTGCGAAAAGCCGTCCTTTTTTGCCTTGTGGATCCTGACGTCATGGACTGCTAGCTGATATCTTCGCTGTCGTGACGCTCCCAGGTGCGGTCGCTGATAATGTACCGCGGACGTTGCTTTACTTCCATGTAGATTTTCCCGATGTATTCGCCGATAACTCCCACCGAGATGAGCTGAACTCCGCTTAGGAAGCAGATAATGCATGTTGTGGAAGCCCACCCCATTACGGTTTTTCCGAGGATAGCCTCCACCACCGCCCAGATTATCCCGATGAAGCTGATGAATGCCACGAAAACTCCCATGCCGATTATCATTTTGATGGGCTTTATCGAGAGACTGGTTATTCCGTCGAACGCCAGAGCGAGCATTTTGCTGAGCGGATAATGGGACTTTCCCGCCGCGCGCTCGCTGCGCTCGTAGTAGACGCTGGTGCTCTTGAATCCAACAAGCGGCACCATTCCGCGGAGGAAAATGTTGACCTCCTTGAATTTCGCCAGCTCCTGGAGCGCCCGGGAGCTTATCAGCCTGTAATCCGCGTGATTGTATACCACCTCGGCTCCCATGGAATTCAGCAGTTTGTAGAAGCTCTCCGCGGTGAAGCGTTTGAAGAAGGTGTCGGTGTCCCGCTTGGAGCGCACTCCGTAGACTATCTCGCAGCCTTCGAGATACGCTTTTACCATTTCGTCCATCGCGTTGATGTCGTCCTGACCGTCGCAGTCAATGCTTATTGTGATATCGCACATATCCTTTGCTTCCATGAGACCCGCCAGCACGGCGTTCTGATGTCCGCGGTTGCGGCTCTGGGCAATGCCGATGTAGTGTTCGTCCTGGTCGGCGAGCTGCTGGATTATGTTCCAGGTATCGTCCTTGCTGCCGTCGTTTACGAACATCACGCGGCTGTCGCCGGAAATAAGCCCTTCGGCGGCAAGCTGGTTTATTTTCGCAAGGAACTGCGGTGCAGTTATAGGAAGCACCTCCTGCTCATTGTAGCAGGGGATAACAATTATTAGTCTGGGAATCATTTTGTCCTCTTTTCGTATTGCCGAAGTAACTATAGACATTATATCATTCCGGGTGTTCTGTGTCAAGTAATTAAGTCAGAAAGTAAGCAGACGCAGAATTCAGGACTTGACAACCGCCCTCAAAAATAGTATCATATTAGTGTAAATTAATTATTCCAGGAGGACATAAAAATGACTATAATTCTTGCAGCGGACAGCGACTGGGCAATCGGCAGAGACGGCGGACTTCTTGCGCATATCCCGGAGGATATGAAGTTCTTCAGAGAAACCACCGCGAATTCCACGGTAGTTATGGGTCGAAAGACCTGGGAGAGCATAGGCGCTAAGCCGCTTCCGGGGAGGGTAAACTGCGTGATCTCCCGCAGTGTGAAGCAGCTTGACGGCGCGCAGGTATTCGGAAGCGTTGAGGAGTTCCTCGGGTTCGCTGAAAAGGCGGAGGGCAAGGTGTTCGTGATCGGCGGCGGCGAGATATACCGTGAGCTCCTGCCGTACTGCGGCGAGGCGTTCATCACGAGGATCTACGAGAGCTTTAACGGTGATGTGTTCTTCACAGACCTCGAGCACGATAGGGATTGGGAGATCGTCGAGACCTCTCCGGTTATGAGTTCCGAGTGCAGGAATATCAGATCCTTCCACTATATCAGGAAGAAGTGATACCGCAATTTTGATTTGCTGAGAATATGGGCTGGCAAATTGTTGTTTGTGGGTGCATTATGCTTCCCGAAACAGTCCATCGGACTGTTTCGGAGGACAAGCGCGACTATATGTTGCCTGCGGGGGAAACCTCTAGGGCGATACCCAAATGTAGTCTGCCGCGCAAAAAACTGACAGGCAAAATACAAGAAAAGAAAATCAACAAAACGGCTTGAAAAGAACGCATAAAGTAACACTTATTCAGAGCTGTTTTTTATTTTTCAGACCCATGAAAACGGCGCGGATTGAATGTTTCCGCGCCGTTTTTGCAGGTAAGCCAACTGGTTGGTTGACGCGATCTATTTCGTTCGTTTCGTCCGTTTAACAGCAAAAAAGCGCCGAAAGTGATTGACAGCCACTCTCGGCGCTCTTTATAAATCCGCACGAAACGCACATCATTCCGGATCCGCTTATTCCCCGAGCTTATCGCTCGCGGAAAACAGGCAGAACGTATACACCGCGGGCATTGCCAGCACGATGATATCTCCGAAATTGAATATTCCCTTCGAAATGCTGCATATCAGCGAGATTATCGCCATCACGGTCATGAATGCGCCCGCAATGAGCGCGCTCCTGATCACCTTCATTCCGTGACCCTTCACGGCGCGCAGCCCACACACGCACATCACGCCGAATCCCAGCGCAACTATCAGCATGCTCATCAGGTTGCCCAGGTACCCCATGAATCCGCCCCCGCGGGTGATAGAGAACATCGCGAACCGGAAAAACCAGCTATTCCCGTTGAAAAGGACCTGAATGTTCAGTATCACGGAAAGCACGGCTACAAGCCCGCTCAGCAGTGAAAGCGCAGTTATGGTTTTCTTCATTCCGTCACCCCATCAGAGCGCCTTGAGCGCACGCTGACCTATGTCATTGCGGTGATGAGCCTTTTCAAATGTAATGGCGTCGACCGCCTTGTAAGCCTTGTCCAGAGCTTCGCGGAGGTCAGAGCCGGTCGCGGTCACGCCGAGAACTCTGCCGCCGGCGGTGTAGTACTTTCCGTTTTCCAGCTTGGTTCCCGCGTGGTAAACGTATGCCAGGGGAGACTGTCCTTTCTCGTCCAGACCGGAGATCTCCTTGCCCGTCTCGTACTTCTCAGGGTAGCCGCCGCTTGCGATAACCACGCACGCGCAGGACTTGTCGCTCCACTTGATGTCGAGCTGATCCAGCTTCTCTTCCCATACCGCTTCCATGATGTCGACAAGGTCGGTCTCCAGCAGCGGAAGAACTACCTGGGTCTCAGGGTCGCCAAAGCGGCAGTTGTACTCTACGACCTTCGCGCCGTTCGGAGTCAGCATAAGCCCGAAGTACAGGCAGCCCTTGAACGGACGTCCTTCCTTCTGCATTGCGGCGATGGTCGGCTTGAAGATCTTCTCCATGCACTCCGCCTTGAATGCGTCGGTGTAGCAGGGGTTCGGAGCTATCGTGCCCATTCCGCCGGTGTTCAGACCCTCGTCGTTGTCGTTGGCGCGCTTGTGATCCATGGAGGATATCATCGGCTTTACGGTCTTGCCGTCGGTGAACGCCAGCACTGTGACCTCCGGACCGGTCATGAATTCCTCGACAACTATCTCGCTGCCGGATTTTCCGAACTTGCCGTCAAGCAGCATGGACTTTACAGCCGCCTCAGCCTCTTCAAAATCCTTCGCGATGATAACGCCCTTGCCGAGCGCCAGACCGTCGCACTTGATAACAGCAGGGTAGCTGTTCTGCGCCTTTATGTACTCGATCGCCTTGTCAGCGTCGGTGAAGGTCTCGTAGCCCGCAGTGGGGATACCGTACTTCTTCATCAGCGCCTTTGAGAACACCTTGCTTCCCTCGAGAATAGCGGCGTTGGCGCGGGGGCCGAAGGTCCTGAAGCCCGCTTCGTTGAGCCTGTCCACCATGCCCATTACAAGTGGATCGTCGGGAGCCACGAAAACAAAGTCGGGGTTCAGCTTCTTTGCGAGGCCGAGTATTCCGTCAAGGTCGGTCGCCTTGACCGGGAAGCACTCAGCCAGCGCGGAGATACCGCCGTTTCCGGGCGCAGCCCAGATCTTCTCTACCTTTGGAGACTTTGAGAGCGCGGTGATTATCGCATGCTCGCGTCCGCCGCCGCCTACTACCAGAATATTCATAAAACATTACGTCCTTTCGAAATAAAAATTATACTACTATTTTAACATAAACCCGGACGTTTTTCAAGGTTTTTTCCGAATTTACGTGATTTTACGCTAAACTATTTGACATGCGCCCCGGCAGATGATATAATTACAAGTGTAAGAGCAATATCAATATACGAATTGTAAAACAACCCGCCGATAATACTCATCGTAGCCGGGGGAACACATGAAACGAGGTACAATTATGCGTAACGTGACAGTCGCAGCGATACAGATGTCGATTCCGGAAACGCCGGAGAAATCAGTCGAAAAAGCCGAGAAGCTGGTCAGGGAAGCCGCCGCAGAGGGCGCAAACGTGATTCTCCTGCCGGAGCTTTTCGAAAACTGGTATTTCTGCCAGGAGCGCCGCTATGACAGCTATAAATTAGCATTGCCGCTGGAGGAAAACCCGGCTGTAAGGAGATTCCAGACGGTGGCGAAGGAGCTTTCCGTGGCGCTTCCGATAAGCTTTTACGAGCAGGACGGCAACGTGCTTTACAACAGCGTCGCGATGATAGACGCCGACGGCTCCGTGATGGGCGTTTACCGCAAGACCCATATCCCGGACGACCACTTCTATCAGGAGAAGTTCTACTTCACCCCCGGCGACACCGGATTTAAAGTGTGGGACACCCGCTTCGGAAAGATCGGCGTGGGGATATGCTGGGATCAGTGGTTCCCGGAGGCGGCGCGCTGCATGGCTCTGGACGGCGCGGAACTGCTGTTCTACCCAACTGCGATAGGCTCCGAGCCGGTGCTCGAGTGCGACAGCATGCCCCACTGGCAGCGCTGCATGCAGGGTCACGCGGCGGCGAATCTCGTTCCGGTGATCGCGGCTAACCGTATCGGCACCGAGACAGTCACCCCGGACAGCGAGAATCAGCAGCAGTCCTCGTCGCTGACGTTCTACGGAAGCAGCTTCATCGCCGACAACACCGGTGCGCTTGTGGAGTGCGCCGACCGCACTTCCGATACGGTCCTGCTCCACACCTTCGACCTCGACGAGCTGCGCGACATGCGCCTCAGCTGGGGCGTTTTCCGCGACAGGCGGCCGGAGATGTACGGCAGGATAGCAGGGATATCGGGTCTGAAATAAGGAGTTACGATGAGAGTACTTGACACAACGCCGAAGCAGGACGGCTTCTATATGCCTGCGGAGTTTTCGGAGCATTACGGGTGCATTCTGATCTTTCCGGAGCGCTCGGATTCCTGGCAGTACGGAGCCTACGCCGCGCGAAAGGCTTTTGTGAAGGTCTGCGAGGCGATAGCGCAGAGCGAGAAAGTCACCGTCTGCGCCAGCGACAGGCAGTACGAGAACGCCCGCAGAATGCTCCCGCCGCATATCCGTGTGGCGGAGATGTCCAGCAACGACAGCTGGGCGAGGGATTACGCCCCGACTTTTGTAACAAACGGTCAGATTATACGCGGAGTAAACTGGAGCTTCAACGCCTGGGGCGGTCTTGAGGACGGTCTGTACTTTCCCTGGGACAAGGACGACCGCATGGCGCGGAAGCTCTGCGACCTCTACGACAAGAGCATGTACGACGCCTCCGGCTTTGTGCTGGAGGGCGGCTCGATTCACTCCGACGGCGAGGGGACTATACTCACGACGGAAGCCTGCCTGCTCAGCGCCGGAAGAAATCCCGGACTCACGAAAGAGCAGATAGAGGACAGGCTGAAAGAGTACCTCGGCGCTGAGAAGGTCATCTGGCTGAAGCGCGGAATCTACAACGACGAGACCAACGAGCACGTAGACAACATCTGCGCGTTCGTGAAGCCCGGCGAAGTCGTCCTCGCGTGGACGGACGATACCTCCGACCCGCAGTATGAGCTGTCGCGCTCCTGCCTGGAGATACTGGAAGGCTCCACTGACGCAAAGGGCAGACCGATAAAGGTGCACAAACTTTATCTTCCGAAGCCGGTTACGATAACCGCCGAGGAATGCGACGGACTTGACACGATGGATTTCGAGCCGACCCGCACCCCCGGCGAGCGGCTGGCGGCAAGCTATGTCAATTTCTACATCTCGAACGGCGCGGTAGTGATGCCGTTCTTCAGTGATCCTGCGGACGAACCCGCCCGTGCGAAGCTCCAGGAGCTGTTCCCGGAGCGCAGGGTCATTCCGGTGTACGCACGGGATATCCTGATAGGCGGCGGAAATATCCACTGCATAACCCAGCAGATACCGGCGTTTTCAGAGGAGGAGAGCCAGTGGCAGGAGTGATCGCAACCTGCGGAAAGACCTGCTCCGGCAAGTCAAGGTACGCGCGGGAGGTACAGCGTATTTCCGGGGGAGTTATCCTTTCCTGCGACGAGATAACCCTGATGTTCCCGGGAGCGGAGCACGGCAGGATACTCCCGCTGGTGAAGCAGTACCTGCTGAAAAAATCCCTCGAGATAACCGCCGCCGGCGCTGACGTTATCCTCGACTGGGGACTGTGGCAGCGCTCCGAGCGCGACCAGCTCCGGAGCTTTTATAAGGCGCACGGTGTGCCGTTCAGCATCGTGTACATCGAAGTTCCAGACGAGCGGCGCCGGGAGTTCATCGTCCGCAGGAATTCCGAGGTTGTATCCGGCGCGGAGCAGGCGTACCTCATCGACGAGGGGCTGGAGCAGAAGCTGAATTCCCTGTTTGAGCCGCCGTCAGCCGACGAAGATGTCATACGGCTGTAATTCCCGGAATCACGGCATTTTTTAGGGAAGCACTGATTAAATCTGGTGCGTATATTGCGCAGTCAGATTTTTCGTCAGATTATACAATGAGGACGACGCAAGGCTGTCGCCTTGCTAGGACGAATTGTGCAAGATGACGGAAAATATGCAAGCAAGATACGCAGCAAGCCGTCAGGCGTGATTTAATCAGTGGTTCCTTTAGGTTCCAGATAAAATAACGTCCCCTTTCCAAACCGGAAGGGGGACGTTTCTATTGCTTACAGTAATATTGAAGTGGAAATTTACTTCTGGTTATCCTCGAGCCACTTGGCTGCCATCATCGGGGACAGCACGAAGTCGAGTATTTCAGGAGCGCCGTCGTAGACTGCCGCGGCGCTGTCAGCACCTTCTGCGGAGCCGTTTTCCGCAGCCTCGCAGATATCGTATGTTACCTGCGGACGGTACTTTATGCGGCAGATGAGGAACTCCGGCGGGATATAGTCGATCTGGGAAAGCTCCTCCAGCCAGAGGAACGGGGACATTCCGCCGATGCTCACATCGTCGATTATCCAGCCGCCTGCGGCGTAGGAGTCGTTAGCGCAGAGGTACAGCGAGAAGCGGAACTTCTGCTCCTTGCCCTCGTCGTTGAGCAGACCTATCGAGAAGTTCTTCAGCATGAAGCTGTTGATCATCTTGGATTCGTAGCCGCAGCAGGGGCAGGTGCTTCCGTAGCCGTAGAGCTTCGCGTTGATGTCCCGGGCGAAGTAGTTCTTGTAGAGGCGCGGGTCCTTTATGCCGGAAATGCGCTTGACCTCTCCGCGCAGGAACTCGAACTCCCTGCGCTGAATGGTCGGAACCGGCTTGTAGTAGTAGGGGATCTGATCGGCGAGCACCTGGTTAGGCTCCTCGGTGCTGGAATAGAGCGAGGAGAGCGTGTTCCCGAGCGTTCCGGTCAGCACGAACTCGATATACTTCGCGAACAGCGGCTTTGACAGACCCTCGCGGAGCACGATGTACTTCGCGGTCTTGCTGCGCTGCTCGGGCGCGAGTCCGTCGGCGGGGTCGATGATGGCGATTATCTTGCTGTTTTCGTTCAGCAGAGCCACCTTGTCAAGCCCGAGGTCGCAGGTGTATACCTTCGCGATGGATTCGCGGATAAAATCGGCGTTTTCAAGCGAGGGCATAACGGAGAGGATATCGTCGGCGTCGTACTCGTATCTGCCCGCAGAGTAGGGGAAGTCGAACACGCGGTTGTTGAACATTCCGCTGCCGATGAGCACGTAAACGTCGCCGATTATCTCAAGCAGGTCGGTGTTTGTGATGTTCGGCGGTATCATGAACTGCTTTCCGTAAGCGGAGAAGCGGTAGCGCTTGTTGATATCCAGCGCGAGCGTTACCTCGCCGCCCTGGCTCTTTATCTCGCGCAGGAAGGCGAGCGTGTCCTTGCCGTTGGTGAAGGAGTTCACCAGCAGGGTTATTACCTGGTTGTATATCTGGTGGTTCTCAAAACGCATTTCGTGCTTCTGGATAACGTCCATAGCGGTTTTGAGGTTGCCTATCTGTATCTTGGAGATCTCGAAGTGTATCTCAGTTCCGCCGGAGGTTATGATGAACTGGAAGTACTTCATGTCGATGCGGTAGCTGTTGCCGAACATCTCGTCGATTATCCGGAACGCCTCGGTGAGCGCGTTTTCGTCTGCGACCGCGCCGTTTACGATGCAGGTGTTGAGCTTCAGGCTGATGATGTTCATGAATCCGTCGGACAGACCGTAGTCCTTTATCTTCGGATTCTTGTCGGAGGTCATCAGGTATTTCACGCCGTCCTGCTGGAATGCATACGCGTACTCGGAGCCCTTTTCGTTGGTCTCCTGGCGGTACCAGTTGTACTTTGCGGCGAAAACGTGGTCCTCGTCGCTGCCGAACCACTCCTTCATCTGGTCGAGGTCTGCGAGCAGAGCCTGACCGGCGGCGCCGCTGTCGTGATCCTCGATATCGGTGTCGTTACGCTCGTTGAAGTAGCCGCGGGCGCGAAGGTCTGTGAAGGATACCGGCTCCTCGGTCTCGGGGAACTTGATGGAGATGCTCTCCGCGAACTTCTCGCGAAGTCCCCTTACAAGGCCGCTTGTATTTATATAGTTGTAGAAGAACTCGAAAACGTACTGTGCCGGACGCAGCATGTAGCGCTCGGGATTATCGGGGCGCTTTGTGAGCTGAAGCACGAACAGCCTGCGGTACTGGTCGACGATGTCGAGGATATCCTCCTCGATCTCGGTGGATACTTCCTCTATGCAGTCGTGGCGGATACCGGAACGGTTGTTCGTGATGTAGCGGTTAGGAACGCTGACGAAGAACGCCGAGAGCTGCTCCTTGAGGAAGTCCTGGCGGCTTGCCTTCACAAGACCGGTCAGCTCGAAGGTGGAGAAGTAGTTGTACTTGCTCATCAGCACCTTCGCAGCCTCGCGCTTTGCACCGGAGATAGCGAACGGTATCAGGTAAACGAAGCCGTTCTCCTCCATGTGGATAAAGTCCGCAACTGACTTGCCGTTCTCGCTGAAGCGTATCTTCGGGAGGTCGTTCTGGTCGCGATGGTAGTTCTGGATCTTATATACCACCTCGGGCTTGCCGAAGTTGATCACGGCGATGTTGAACGTACGCTGCGGGCACTCCTGCTCGTCGGTGGACTTGAGGTGCTTTTTCTTGAGGAATGCGAAGCACAGGTCTATCATGTTGATATAGTCGCCCTTGGCGGAGGTCATGTTCACAAGGTCGTCGTGAAGCTTCTTCTGATCCGCCTCGTCCAGCGCGAACACTACCTCGGTGTGCTTGAACTGCTCAGCCGTAAGCTCCAGCTCGCGCACCTTGAGCACTCCGCCGTCGTTCACAACGCGGAGCTGGTAGTTATTCGAGCGCATCTTGAACCAGTCTACGTTCGCGAAAACGCTCTTGGCTCCGAGACCGAATCTGCCTTCGCGGTCCTTGCCCTCCTCGCTTCTGCCGACGGAGAGGTAATAGAACACCTGCTCCAGCGTGAAGCCTGTCTCGTTGTATGTAAGCTTTACCTGACCCTCGTCGAGGAACTCTATCATTACCTTGATATCGCTCTCGTCGTAGTCGCACCCGAATACGTTCTGAAGCAGCTCGCGTATGATGGATTCGCGCGGGTAGTCGCTTACCATGCCTGAAACATTTATCGCGCTTCTGCCGGTGTACATATTGTTGAAATAGTCCTTGAACGGAGTGCTGTCAGTTTCGCCTGAATACAGCATAAGCTGTATCTTCTGGAGTACTTCGTTCATGCCTTCCTTATCTCCGGCGGTGTGCCGTTCGAAGAAGTCACCGAGTAGCTTTTCGACCTGCTCGTTGTTCTCGCTCATAAATACGCCCCGTTTCTCCGCACTTCAAATTTGCTGTATATTCGCCCGGCCCCGTGCGGGGAGGTCAGGCTGTGGATACGGATCACATTCCGTCGTTGTAGATCCTGATGAAATCCCTGAATGAACGCACGCTGTCCTGCTCGCGCACTCTGTACTTCCAGATGTTGTAGAGCACCGGGTACTGTATGCAGTCGTTAAGGGACTGTATGTCGTTCTTTATCATGAGGTGGTAGTGGCTGCCGCTGTGCAGCTCGTTGACGCGCTGCTTCGCCTGCTCCAGACCAGCGATAGCTTCCTCGCCGAAGGGCTGTGCTGCCGGGTCTGCGTCAAGGCTCTTTGATATTTTTTCCACCATGTCGGCGGGAACCGCGGAGAGCGCTCCGTCAGCCGCCTGGCACAGCCCGGAGAGCTTGTCTGCCGCCGCTGCGATCTCCTCGGGGGAGGAGTCCTTCTCAATGCCGTAGAACCTGCACACCCTTGCAAGGAGCTTTCCCGCGAATTCCGCCAGATGGCGGGCGTTGGAGAGGTTTCCGGCGCCAAGCAGCTCGTAGTCCGCCTTGACCTTCTTGATGAGGTCGTAGCAGCTGTCGACTTCGCTTGCGTAGCTTTCCGCGTAGCGGAGGTCCGCCACCAGCTCGGCGATGTATTCGCCCTTTGCGGGAATATCAAGAAGGACGTTCCGCGCGGGAATATCGCCGCAGAATGCGTTCGGAAGGCTTGCGTAGAGCACCTTGCCGAGCATGCGGCTGTCGAACAGCTTGTTGCTGTCGCGGAAGAAAACGAACCTGCGATCCGCTTCGTGAGCGGTTCCGTGGCGGGTCACGCGGCGCTCAAGGAGCACTGCGGAATCCGGCAGCTCGTAGCTGAACACGTCCGTTATGCGGTCTAAGCCGTCGCCGACTGCGCTGATATCGTCCATTGCGATGACGAACTTCGGGTAAACCGTGCTGTCGTCGACCTGGAGCTTGCGCAGGATATCCTTGTTGCTGAAAAGTTCGCTGCGGGCGGTCTTTACGCGGCTCTCGGAATACATCGCGGACAGCACCTTGCGGAGGTAATCCACGGTGTTCCTGTCGCAGCAGTAGATCATCGCGCGGCTGTTTTCATCGGAAGCCACCTTGTCCGCGAGGTTCAGGAAGCAGTCGAGCTTCTTGTCCACTGCGCGAAGCTCCGCAACGTCAGACGGAGTGTAGGTGGACTTCTGGTACAGCCCCTTCATGTCCTCGACGTCGTAGTCCTCGAAGATATTTCCGCCGTACTTGTAGGAGGGAAGCCCGGTGCGGATATCCGAGCGGCGCCGCAGTCCGGCGAGGAACGCGTCGTCGAAGCCGTAGTCCGCTGTCTCAACGTTGAGCGCGCCGGAGCATATATGCTTGTCGCCCGCAAGCAGCAGGGGAGTATCGTAACCCAGCGGAACGCCGTTCACCGTAAAGTCGAGACTGTCGGCGCAGGAGGCGTTTGCCTCCTCTGCGAGCGTGGATTTCACGAATTCTGAAAGCGCAGCGCGTTCCTCGCCGTTCTGCGCGGGGAACTGCGTGAACATCAGCAGCCGCTCGGACTTCCACGGAATGCGCTCGGAAAGCTTCCGGCAGTCGGGGGCGGAGAGGCTCTGCTCGTCGTCGACTATTATGAGATCCCACTGGAAATCAGCCGGGACCTTTGTTTTCAGCCCGTTTGCAGCGTCCAGCGCGGCGGGGGGGCAGAGGTAGAGATTAGAGCTGTCCCCGGTGAAGAACACTATCTCGTTCGCAGCGCCGTTTATCACCTTGAAGTCTGCGCCGATACCGGTCATCAGTATGCGGTACCAGCCGTATATCTCCCTTGCGGAAGTCACCACCAGTATGTTGGGGGTCTCTTTTTCTGCGAGCACGTCATATATGCACAGCCCGGCCTTAGTCAGCTTCCCGGAGCCGAAACTGCAGCACACCAGCGAAAAGCCGAATTTACGCAGCTTTTCAGCCGGAGCAAGATCAGCCGCCGTAAGCTCCATTCCCTCAAGGGGTATCCATTTCACACTATTGCCACTCACCAAGCGCACCTCCGTAGTTAGGTTTATTCGGTTTATATGTCACCGCCGTAAGAAACTGTAAAATTTCCCCGGTCATAATGATCCATGCAATCATTATACTACAAAAACCTGAATATTACAAGCCGTTGCCATGAGGTGGAGGTTAAAAATCACGGCGGCGATTTTTGTTTATTATGCACAAATAATTTCGTCATTTTTTTTAACTAACCAAATCGATAGTTACTTAAATTTTCAATGTAACTTATGTAAACGTCTCTATCTGCTCGCTAAGTTCCATCCACTCAGCAGTCAGCGCCTCTTCTTTTTCCTTCAAAGAAGCTATTTCTTCGGCAAGTTTACTTGTCTTTTCATAGTCGGTCGCTATCTCAGGCTGTGACATCTGCTGTGCAAGCTCTGCTGTTTTTGTTTCGACATCTTCTATCGCCTGCTCGCAACGCTTCAACGCACCGTTCAGTTTTCTTAGTGTGCTTTCACGTTCCTTACGTTCTTTATAATCGTTCTTCTTTGCCTCGGTAACAGCTTTCGCCTGAACTGCCCGGTCAGCCTGCTCCGCCTGTTCCTTTGCCGCCTTCAGTTCAATATACCTGTCATAGTTTCCGTCAATGTTGACCGTGCCGTTCTTATCAAGCCACACTATCCTGTCCGCAAGCTTGTTTATGAGATAACGGTCGTGTGAAACGATAAGAAGCGTACCGCCGTAGTTTGCCAGCGCATTTTCCAGAGCCTCTCTCGAATGTATATCAAGGTGGTTGGTCGGCTCGTCAAGCAGAAGCATATTTGCTTTACTGAGCATGAGTTTCAAAAGCGACACTCTCGCCTTCTCACCACCGCTGAGCTTACCCACATTCTTGAAAACATCTTCACCCTTGAACAGGAACTGTGCCAATGCCGAGCGAACTTCAGTCTGCGTCATTCCCGGATACTTGTCCCACACCTCATCAAGCACAGTCTTTGACGGGTCGAGGTCAGTCTGAGCCTGATCGTAATATCCGCACTGTATATTGTTTCCCAACTTAAACTCTCCGTTATCAGGCTGATACTGTCCCATAAGTATTTTGAGCAGTGTTGTTTTTCCGCAACCGTTCTCACCGAGTATAAATGTCGTGGTATTTCTCTTTATATCAAGCCCGGCATTGCGGAAGACCGTAACCCCGTCAAAAGATTTTGACAGATTTTTAGCGATCAGCACATCGTTTGCTCCCCCATCTTTCGCCCTGAAAGAGAATTTTATTGCTTCCGGCAGCTCCTCCGGCTTTTCGAGCGTTTCCTTCAGCCTGTCCGCCTGTTTCTGCTTTGATGCCGCCGTGATGAAGTTATGCTCCTGTCCCCAGCGTTTCTGCTGTTCGACAATGCCTTCAATGCGGTTTATTTCTTTTACGGTTCTGTCGTATACTCTCTGCTGAGCCTCTCTCGCCTCAGCCTTTAAATCAAGATATCGTGTATAATTACCCTTGTATTCATGTAACGTCTTGTTTTCCATTTCAAAAGTCGTATTTGTTACTTTATCAAGGAAATAACGGTCATGCGAAATAACGATATAAGCGCCTTTGTATTCCGTCAGAAACTTTTCGAGCCATTCGCAGGCGGTGATATCAAGGTGGTTGGTCGGTTCGTCAAGAAGAAGTATGTTACTTCCAGAAAGAAGCAGCTTCGCAAGCTGCGCCTTGCTCTTCTGTCCGCCGCTCATAACGCTTATCGGCTTACCGAAATCCTCTTCCGAAAAGCCCAGACCGATAAGCGCCGACGAAGTCATCGACTTATAGGTAAGTCCGCCGTCACGCTCAAATCTTTCCTGTAACTGCATCTGCCTTGACAGCGTCTGCTCGCTGTGGTCGCCCGTATCTATCGCAACCGCTATATCCGCAAGCTCATTTTCAGCGTCAATAAGCGGACGGAATATCTCCAGTACCTCGTCATATAAAGTGATATTATTGTCACGGATAACATACTGCTCCATACAGCCGAGTTTTATTCCCGCCGCCTTGCTTATACCACCGGTTTCCGCCTCCTGCCTGCCGTTTATGACGTGCATCAGCGTAGTCTTACCACAGCCGTTCACGCCGACAAGTCCCGCCCTGCCGTTTTCTTCAAGACGGAAATTCACATCGTGAAACAGCGTTTCACCGCCGAAGGACACCGAAATATCATTACCGGATAATACTATCATACCGCATTGTCCTTTCCGAAAAATAACGGTCAGAGTATTGCTCTGACCGCATATATTCTGATTTACACCGGAATTACTTCTTTAAATTCTCAGGCTTGTACTTGTTGAGTGCATCATTGTTAAGATCAAGCGCATAGTCCTTAGCCGTTTCGTTGAGTATAGCCTTGTAGTCGTCGTCCTTCATAACGTGAAGCACGTTGCTGTGATTCTCCGTGAGCCAGTCCTCACGTTCCTTTATATCACGGCGTACTACCGCATAGTAAACGCTGTCGTCCTCGTAAACTCCGCCCTTGTCTGTATCAAGCTCAAATGCCCACTTTACAAACTCCTCGCTCGGTGAAGTATCCGTCTTGCCGAGCAGGAATTCGTGGTCATGCTCCTCTTCTTTACTTCCCGATGTTCCGCTGCTCGTTGTATCGTCCGATGCGGTTTCGCTTGTCGAAGAAGTTACAGATGATGCCGCAGAAGAAACTGCCGATGAATTGCCCGAGTTGCTCTCGGCCTCAGCCTCAGCCTTTTCCTTTGCCACAAGGTCCTGATACTCGTGATATACCTTATCGTAGTCCTCGCCGGCAAGCAGTCTGTCAACATAGCCCTGAGCCTGTTCCTTCTTTGCCTTCTTGCCCTCGTCGGTCGTTATCTTGTCGCCGTTGCCCTCTTTAAGAGAAACCTGTATTATCTGGAATCTGCCGTAATTGTCATAGAAATAAGTAGCTATATCCTTTTCGTCTGTTGCGGATATGCCGTTTTTCTCATAGTAAGCGTCAAATACCTTCTCGCTCATCTTGTTTACAAGCTGAACAGCCTCGTATGACTTCTTGCTTATTCCGCCTGCCTCATAGTTCTGACCGTAGGTTTTTCCTGTGCTGTAGCCGTAATAGGAGATCTCAGTGTTCCACATCTTCTTTACAGAGGCCTTCACAGTGTCCTCTTCCTCGTCTGTGAGTGAAAGGTTCAGCTCCTTGAACTTGTTCTGGATTGCGACATACTGCTTTACCTGCTCTAATGTACGGTCCTGAACATACTGTGAGAACGTCTTGTCCTGTACATTGTAGTTGTAGTAGCTGAAATTCTCTATCTTCGACGAGCTTGTTCCCATAGCCTTAAGCTGATCGTCAACCTCCTGCTGAGCCTCGCCTATAGCCGTCTGTTCATAAAGAAGATATATGCCCGCATTTATGGTCTGATTGTCAACCGAGCCTATAGTCGATACATCCGCACAGCCTGCAACGCTTAATGTGATTGCCACGGCGCATATTGCCGCTGCCAGCCTTTTAAAATATTTCATTGCTTTTCTCCTTACTGTTTATAAGGGGCTGTGCCCCGATTATTTCTGCAAATTCCGCCGTTATCTTAATGTAACGCCTATATTCTCAAGTGCCTTGAGCACCTTTGCAACAACTGCGTCCGCCTCATCGTCAGTCAGCGTAGCGTCTTTCTTTCTGAGTATCAGCTTGTATGAAAGGCTCTTCATACCTGCCGGCACCTGCTCACCCTTGTACATATCGAACAGACGTACAGCCTCAAGATGCTTTGCGGTCTTTTCTATCACAGCAACTATATCTCCGCTCGGCACGTCCTCGTTGCACACAAGGCTCAGATCCCTGTATGTTGAGGGGAACTTGGGCAGTGCGGTATACTTTACATCGCCGTCCGCATTATTGAACATTACTTCCATACTCAGTGTAGCACAGTAAACTTCTGTATTTACGCCGAAGTTTGCCGCAGCCTCAGGATGAAGCTGCCCTACATAACCGATAAGCTCGCCGTTTACCGTAACCTTTGCACATCTGCCGGGGTGGAATGTCGGATTGTTCTTTTCAGCCGTGTATACGACATTCTTTACACCGAGCTTTGCCATAACCTCCTCGGCAACGCCCTTTGCGGTAAAGAAGTCCTCGCCGCTTCCGTAAAGCGCATAGCACAGAACATCTCTTTCAACAGGGAGCTGATTTTCTCCTGTCGGGAAATACTCTCTTGCTATCTCGAAGAATCTGCCTGCAAGGTTTCTGTTGCTCCAGTTCCTTCTTACAACTTCCATCATTGATGTAAGCGCAGAAGTACGCATTACGCTTGTATCCTCGCCGAGCGGACGTCTTAACACAACGCTCTTTCTTGACTTCTCGTCCATACGGAGCATTTCATAGTCCTTAGGCGAAATAAAGCTGTAGGTCATTACCTCGTAGAATCCGAGTGCCAGCGCAAGTGATATTACCTTGTCCTCGAATATCTGTTCGGGCGTTCTCTTGCCCTGTGATGACAGCTTCGGTATAGTCGAGGGGATTCTGTTGTAGCCGTATATACGGGCAACCTCCTCCGCAACATCGCACGCACGGTGCATATCTATACGGGTAGGCGGAACGATTATCTCGCCGTTTTCATAACCGAAGCCGAGCTTCTTTAATATTTCTATCTGCTCATTCTCGCTTATATCCGAGCCTAAATGCTCGTTTACCCACTTATAGTCGTGCTTTAATCTTTCGGGAACATACTCGCTGTGGTTCTCGTCGATGATAGTATTCACTACCTCGCCGCAGCCCAGCATCTCGATAAGCTGTAACGCTCTCTTGAGCGCCTTTTCTGCGTTTACCGGGTTAAGGCCCTTTTCAAAGCGTGAGCTTGCCTCGGTACGCTCGCCTATCTTTCTTGCGGTACGTCTTACCGATACGCCGTCAAAGCAGGCAGCCTCAAATACGACAGTAGTCGTATCCTCCATAATACCGCTATGCTCGCCGCCCATAACACCGGCTATGGCGATAGGCTTCTTTCCGTCTGCGATTATCAGCATTTCGGGAGTCAGCTTTACGGGCTCTGCCATTTCGTCGAGCAGCTTTAATGTTTCTCCCTCTTTTGCGTTTCTTACAACTATCCTGTTGTCCTCGACATATCTCAGATCGAATGCGTGCATCGGGTGACCGTATTCAAGCATTACGAAGTTCGTTATATCAACAAGGTTGTTGATAGGTCTTACACCGCTCGCTCTCAGCCTTCTTGCCATCCACTTGGGCGAAGGTCCTATCTTTACGTTCTTTACAAGCGCCGCCATATAGCGTGAGCAGAGCTTTGTATTTTCAACGCTTACGCTGATTTCCTTTGTAATATCCCCGTCAACGCCCTTGAATGAAGGCTCGGTGTAGTTCATAGGAATATCAAACGTTGCGCTTGCCTCCTGTGCAAGTCCGAGTACAGAAAGACAGTCGGGGCGGTTGTTCGTTATCTCAAACTCTACTATAGTATCGTCTGTCTGTAAAGCCTCGCATATATCCATACCCATCTTAAAAGAATCAACATCGGGATCGTTGTTCAGTATAAGTATTCCGTCGTCTGCTACGGGATAGTCAAAATCATCCTTTGTAAGACCAAGCTCCGCATAAGAGCACATCATACCGTTGCTTGCAACGCCTCTCAGCTTGCCCTTTGTTATCTTTGTTCCGTCTGCAATGGTACTGTTGTGCATACAAGCGGGAACTATAGCTCCCTCAAACAGATTCTGCGCCGCAGTAACTATCTGCACAGGCTCATCCCTGCCTGCGTCAAGCTGGCATATCCACAGCTTTTCGCTGTCGGGGTGACGCTCCAGCTTCAGCACCTTTGCAACTACCACGTTATTTATAGGATCGGACATCTTATGATAGGTTTCAACCTTTGAACCGCTCATCGTCATATCCGCTACGAATTCCTTTATTGGCATATCGGCTTTAACATAGTCGTTAAGCCATCTCATTGATAAATCCACGTTAATATCTCCTTTTACGATTCCTATCGGTATTTCTGAATTCTCTTATCTGAACTGTGCGAGGAAACGCTGATCGTTCTCGTACAGCAGACGCATATCGTCTATGTTATATCTCATCATAGCAATACGCTCAAGTCCTATACCGAAAGCGAAACCGCTGTATTCTTCGGGATCTATTCCGCAGTTGATAAGTACCTGCGGATGAACGATGCCTGAACCGAGCATCTCTATCCAGCCTTCGCCCTTGCAGAGCGGACAGCCCTTGCCTCCGCACTTGAAGCACTGTAAGTCAACCTCGGCTGACGGCTCTGTATACGGGAAGTGGTGAGGACGGAAGCGGAGCTTTACATCGTCGCCGTAAAGACGCTTAGCAAACGTTTCAAGCGTACCCTTAAGATCGCCGAACGTGATATTCTTATCTATTACAAGGCCTTCACACTGGTGGAAAATAGGCGAGTGCGTGCCGTCAACAGCGTCGGGACGATAAACACGTCCGGGGCTTATGATAGCTATAGGAGGCTTGTTTTTAAGCATTGTTCTTATCTGCACGGAAGATGTCTGTGTACGCAGAAGGATCTCATCGGTAATGTAGAATGTATCCTGCTCATCTCTTGCAGGGTGTCCGTCCTCTGTTAAAAGCATATCGAAAACGTACTTCGTTTCCTCGACCTCAGGACCGTCTACTACAGTGTATCCCATTCCTCTGAATATTTCCTTGAGCTCGTCAAGAACTATATTCAGCGGATGACGTACTCCCATTGCCTGCTGCTTTCCGGGCATAGTAACGTCAAGCGTTTCCTTCTTTAATTTCTGCTCCATAAGCGCAGATTTAAGCTGTGCCTGCTTCTGTGCAATAAAACCCTCAAGCGACTGTCTTACATCGTTTGCAAGCTGACCCATAACAGGTCTTTCCTCAGCGGACAGCTTACCCATGCTCTTGAGTATCGCTGTAAGCTCGCCCTTCTTGCCGAGGTACTTTACTCTCAGTTCGTCAAGCTGCTTAACATCAACGCAGTCGCCGATAGTCTTCAGCGCCTGCTCTCTTATATTCTGTAACTGTTCTTTCATACCTTTATTCTTTCCTTAGTTTTAATATCCTTGATTTAAAGCCTGCCCTCAGGCAAAGACGATGGAACCGAATAGTTCCACTGATAACACGACCTTTCACGCATTTTCGGCGTCGGTTAATAAATTATGGTTATATAGATATGTCTTTTTATGGAAATTTAAATCAAAGCCTATACCTACACGATAGACATTATAACAGAAATCCGATACTTTTGCAAGTGTAATAAAGCAGTTTTATGGAAATTTTGCAGGATTTTCACTTGTGTTGCTGCCTTGATATATACAAAAGCACCCGCCATAACGGTGGGTGCCTCATCTCATATTAAGTTACAGCTCAGGTTCGCTTGACCCTCATGTGCTTTCAGGTGCTGCTGACGATGTATCGTCATAATCATATGCCTTGACTTCCTTGAATAACGTCATATCGTCAAAAGCATATCTTTCGGGATATGCGCCAAGGATATAACTGTCAACGTAGTAGTCGCCGGTAGTGACTACGGTTGTCTTTGTAAATGCCGCCGAATCGTCTGTCGCCTTGCTAAGATCCCCGATCTCTTCATATCCTGTCCAATATGTCATTATAACTCTGCACTGATCGTCGACCAATGCATAATAATATCCGTAATCGTCATCGGTTGAAAACGTATTGAATGAATCCAGAAGCTTATGGTCGGCTGAAGTCTCGTCCATAAGTGCATAAGTCTGCATTACTACATAGCCCTGAGCAGTATTAGCCGCCACGTCTTCACTCGGTGCCTGAAGATTTGAAAGTCTTATTTCGGTAAAACCTTTCCCTTGCTCTGCCTTTGCCGCAATATAAAGATAGTCGCCCTTGCCGATCGTCGCCGTGCTTGCGCCATATTCATATGTAAAATATCCGCTGTCTTTATCCGGCGCATCCGCTCTGTACTGTATAAGTATTCTCTGTGAACCGAAATAGAAGCTCTTTGCCTTTGCCTGAGCCTCCTGCGGTTTACCGGCATTGAGTGATGCAGGCAGTATTATAGCTGTAAGTATTCCGATTATTCCGATAACTACAATAAGCTCCACCATTGTGAAACCTTTCTTATTATTAAGTTGTATCAGCTTGCGCATCAGTCTGACCTCCCCATAAAGCTGTAGACTATATTTCATGCTAATTTTACCATATTTTTTATGCAATGTCAACTGAATTTTTAACACTTTTCCTGTTATATTCGGCTTTTTTGTTATAATTGCCATTAAAAACAAAATCCCCCGCAGGTTTCTGCGGGGGATAAATTGCTTATTTACGCTTATTGCTTAAAGCCGAAATTACTTTCTCTTCTTAGCAACGATAACAGCGCCTGTAGCGAGAACTGCAACGCCTGCTACTACTGCAACGCTCTCAACACCTGTGTTTGTGCTGGGCTTTGTAGAGTCACCTGTTGTAGGAGCATCTGTAGCGGGAGCGTCTGTTGCAGGTGCATCTGTAGCGGGAGCATCTGTAGCGGGAGCAGAATTGCCACCGTCAACTACATTGCCAAGACCGTCGAATGCAATAAGTACATTGCCTTCAGCGTCGAGAACTTCACACTTTACAACTTCAATTGTAGCGATAGACTGACCCCATTCCTGAAGTGCAACCTGCATGCAACCGATCGTCTTAGCGTCGCCCTTAGCGATGGGGTTGTCAAAGCCGTTAGCTGTCAGCTGATATGTATAATCGCCGATCTTCTCGTAGCTCAGTTCCTTGTCGTTTGTAGCATCGTCATCCTTGTTGGGGTCTGTAGCGAGCTCAAGAGCGTCATCTGTAACTCCCCAGTACTGCTTGCTGGGCCAGTTGTATGTATCCCAAGCGTCTGTACCATTCTGGATGTCGCCGCCGTTGATTGAAAGAACAACGCCGCCGCCTGTAGCACCGTCCCAGAACTCACGGTTGCCGTCTGCACCGTCAGCATCCTTTTCGGGAATTGTAACAGTAAATCTTGCGCCTGTTACCTTTGAGTAGTCGATATCGTACTTTGTAGCGGGCTTGCCCTCTGCTTCATTGCCTTCGTTGTAAACCTGAACGAGCCATGAATCGTTACCTGATGAAAGGCCTGCAGACTTGCCGTCTGCTTCTGTTACCTTCTTAAGGCTTGATGCGCTTGCTGCTACAGCTAATGTGCTGAGTGCGAGCGAAGAAGCTACGATACCTGTCATGATCTTTCTTAACTTCATTGGAAAAATCCTCCTAATAAAACTTAATTTCGTTTTGTTACACACTTGTGTAACTTTACACACCTATTTTAACATTTCGTTTTTTTAAAGTCAATGTGCATTATGCCTAAAATGTATGTGAAATTTTATTGAAACTAACGGCATTACACAGCATCAAGGGCGTAATTTAAGTAAATTTAAGATTAACGGTGAATTATGTTATGCTTTTGTGATAAAAAGGGTGGATGAAACGGTGCTGTAATATACCTCTCATTCTCTTATACAACGGGTTTGTTCGGCAAAAATGAAAACTGCTTAAAATTTTGCTTAAAAGGATTGAGAAAAGCCGAAAAATATGGTATATTTAATGTATATGGGAACTTGTTGTATCCCGAATAAGTTAAAGGACGGAAAAATTATGTCTATCGTATTTGACGAAAACAAGCGTGTATTCAAGCTCGACACGGAAAAATCGAGCTACGCATTCCATATCACCGACAGCAGAAACCTGCTCCACCTGTACTACGGCGGTTATATTCCGGAAACTGATATAACTCATATGCTCCGCATACCGGACGATGAACCGTTTGTCCCCGCCGTACATGACGCTATGGGTCCTCACAGCTTTGACTGCGCGCCTATCGAATTTCCGACATCGGGCGTTGCGGATTTCAGAGAGCCGGCAATGCAGGTAATGGATATAAACGGTATGTCCGCCTGCGAGTGCTACTACAAGGATTACAGAATTTCAAACGGCAAGCCGAAATTAAAAGGGCTTCCCGCTACATACGCCGCAGACGACGAGGCACAGACGCTTGAGGTGTTCTGCTATGATCCGCACAGCGGCCTTGATATTACGCTTATGTACAGCGTATTCCCGAAATTTGACGTTATCACAAGAAGCGTAAAGGTCGAAAACAACGGTCTTGCCGCTATCGACCTGCGCCGTATCATATCAATGAGCCTTGATCTTGACAGAATGGACTACGATATGATAACACTGCACGGAACTTGGGCAAGAGAACGCCATGTACAGCGTTTCCCTATACGTTTCGGCAAGCAGTCGATAGATTCCAACAGAGGTGCTACAAGCCACGCTCACAACAACTTCTTTGCGCTGTGCGACCACACCGCAACAGAGGACTTCGGTGAAGCTTACGGCTTTGCTCTGGTGTATTCGGGTTCGTTCTTAGGAATGGTAGAGGTAGGTCAGTATGAAAAGACAAGGGCGCTGCTCGGTATAAATCCGTATGACTTCTCGTGGCACTTAGAGCCGGGAGAGGATTTTCAGGCACCTGAGGTCATCATGACCTATTCCGGCGAGGGCTTAGGTCAGATGTCGAGAAACTTCCACGATGTAATGAGGAACAACCTTATCAGAGGAAAGTGGAAGGATATGCGCCGTCCTATACTTATAAATAACTGGGAAGCGACATATTTCAACTTTGACACGGACAAGCTCCTTGATATAGCAAGAGAGGCTAAGAAAGCCGGAATCGAGATGCTCGTCATGGACGACGGCTGGTTTGGTCACAGAAACGATGATAAATCTTCCCTCGGCGACTGGTTTGTGAACGAGAATAAGATAAAGGGCGGTCTTAAGCACCTTGTAGACGAGGTAAACAAGATAGGTCTTAAGTTCGGTATATGGTTCGAGCCTGAGATGATAAGCCCGGACAGCAAGCTGTATGCGGAACATCAGGACTGGTGCATACACATTCCCGGCAGACACCGCACGACTGTAAGAAGTCAGCTTGTACTTGATTTTTCAAGAAAAGAAGTGCGTGACTATATCTATGAGCAGATGAAGGCTATCCTTTCAAGCGCAAACATAGAATATGTAAAGTGGGATATGAACAGACAGCTCAGCGAGGTCGGCAACGAGGTATTCCCTCCCGAAAGACAGCGTGAGATATGGCACAGGTATGTCCTCGGCGTATATGAAATGCAGGAAAGACTGCTGACAGACTTCCCCGACCTGCTCCTTGAAAACTGCGCAGGCGGCGGTTCACGCTTTGACGCAGGTATGCTCTACTACTCTCCCCAGATATGGACAAGCGATGATACCGACGCTATTGAAAGACTTAAGATACAGTACGGTACTTCTATGTGCTATCCATGCTCCTGCTTCGGCGCTCACGTTTCGGACAGCCCGAACCACTGCGTCGGCAGAATTACTCCTTTTGAAACAAGAGGACACGTTGCGATGTCCGGTACGTTCGGATATGAGCTTGACGTTACGAAGATTTCGGACGATGACAAGTATGCGATAAAGGAACAGATAGAAGAATTCAACAAGTACAATCCCCTTGTAAGAACAGGCGATTATTACAGAATCGGTGATCCGTTCGCAAACGACCGCTTTGACGCATGGCAGTTTGTCGCAAAGGACAAGAGCGAAACACTCCTCGAATATGTACAGGTTCTTAAGGAGCCGAGCGTGTTCCTGCACAGAGTAAAGCTGAAAGGGCTTGAAAAGGGCTGCTACTACAAGCACGAGCAGACGGGAAGGGTTTATTCGGCAGAGCTTCTGATGAACAGCGGATTTGGCATTCCTTCGTTGTGGGGAGATTTCAGGTCGTTTATTGCGCATTTTGTAAGGGTGAAGTAAAAGCGCTCGTCTTATGATTGTGTGATTTACAATAAAACGCAACAACTCAAAAAACAAACCACGTTTTCCGTTATTCGTAGGGGAGCGGGCTTGCCCCTCCCGAAATATCATTGAGTATACTTGCACAGCTTGTAAGTGAGTGCTGCATTAAATACTGCGTTTCAAACCGTTTCGTTCCTTTTCACGGGAGGGGCGAGCCCCTCCCCTACAAAAGAATTATTACGATATTTTTGCAAAATGAAGGTAAAGATAAAATGAAAGATTATCCCAAGAGAAAACCAACACGTCTGAAAAATTATGATTACAATTCTACCGGCGTGTATTTCATTACCGTCTGCACGCAGAACAAGGTAAATTATTTCTCTGATATAGTTATTTCAGGTCCAAACGAACCGGCTACAATACAGTTGACACGTTTTGGCAAAATTGCAGAGGAGCAGATAAAAGCTATCAATTTCAAATACGCTGATGTGGATATAGAAAACTATGTTATCATGCCGAACCATATCCATATGATTATTTCCATATTCAACGAGAATGAAAAAAATAATATATCTGTTACAGATGTAGTAAGAATCTTTAAATCGCTGACCACAAGGTTATGTAAAATCGGACCTGTGATTTTCCAACGTTCATTTTACGACCACATAATACGGAACGATACAGATTATTTAAGGATTCGTGATTACGTTGACGACAATCCTTCTAAATGGGAAGAGGACAGTTTATATAACAGCTCAAAAAAAGTTACTGTTCTTTAATATGATAAAACTGTCAGGGTGAAATATTATGAAAAAACTCGGTGTTGCACGGCTTATTGCCTGCATTGCGGCGATAATAATGGAACTTTTACCGCTCGGTGCGGTACTCAAATACGGATTGATGTCCGACAGCGGTCATTTGATTTTCCGCTTTGAGAATTACTCGTATTTCGATGTCACTCCGTTCGGATATGCAATGTTCAACTATATGATATGCGCTGTGATGACAACTATTACGGCTATGCTTTCTCTGCTGTGGATATTCTTCGGCAAGAAACGCCAGACGCCGATCACCGTTCTGTCGGCAATAGCTCTTGCGATGTCGCTTATTCCGTATCTGATACAGACGTTCAATATTTTTACCGTCATTATCTCCGCTCTTATAGCGGCGGTGCTTGTGCTGTCGGTAATAATTCAGATAAAGCATGAATAGGAAAGGAAATGTACTATGCCGCGTTCATCAAATCAGAAACCGAAACTGTTGTATCTGGAAAAAATGTTCCGTGAAGAGTCAGACGAACAGCACCCGCTTACCGTAAAGGATATTATATCCGGGCTTGACAAGGTAGGCATAAAGGCGGAGCGCAAGGCTATCTATGACGATATAGAGCTTCTGCGTGAAGTAATGGATATGGATATCTGCTCGGACAAGGTAGGAAGCTATTATCTCGGAACAGACAGGTTCCAGTTTGAAGAGCTTCAGCTGCTTGCCGATGCGGCAGCTTGCTCAAAGTTTATAACCGAGGACAAGTCAAGGGAACTGGTTGAGAAAATATCACATCTCACCAGCAACTTCAAGGCTCGCGAACTGCAAAGGAGCGTAATCGTAGCAAACCGTGTAAAGACGGAAAACCGCAAGATATACTATAATATCAACAAAATACACGAGGCGATAAAGCAGCAGAGGAAAATCACCTTCCACTACTTCAGATATGATATCAAAAAGAAAAAAGTCTACAAGACATCAGGCGGACGCTATGTAATGTCGCCGTACTCACTTGCGTGGGAAGATGAAAACTACTACTGCATAGGCTACTATGAAAAGTATAACGCTATATCGAACTTCCGTGTTGACCGTATGGAAGACGTTGAAGTTTCCGGTGAACCCGCTGTTCCCGCTAAGGACTTCAACCTTGCGGAATATACCCGCAGGATATTCGGTATGTTCGCAGGAAGCGAAACCGTAAGGGCAAAGCTCAGCTTCGACAACTCGCTTACAAGCGTTGTCATGGATAAGTTCGGCTCGGACATAACAATGCACAAGCTCGATGAAAATCATTTTTACATATCAAAGGATATAAACGTCAGCCCGACATTTTTCGGCTGGTTGTTCCAGCTCGGAGCAAATGCCGAAATTCTTGAACCGCTGACTCTGAGAAAAGAATTTACCGGCTATCTCGACAAGGTAAGAAACCTGTACTGAGCCGACGCTAAGAAAGATGTATCTGTATGGCAAAGTTGAAATCCGTATTTACAAAAATACCAAAGTGGCTGTATTACACAGTGCCGGCTTTTGCCGCGTCGCTTACGCTTACTCTGCTTGCAAAAAATACGACCGGGTTTGCCGAATGGTACAGTACAAATATATATCCGTTTTTTGTCGGCACTGTCGGGCGGATCACTTCTGTACTGCCTTTCTCGCTGTGTGAGTTGCTGCTGTACACGGTAATTATCCTTGCCGCTGTCGGTGTAACCTTTACCGTTGTCAGATTCATCAAAGGCAAAGGTAAACGGAAACGGCTCATGACGAGGGTGCTCGCCGTTGTGCTGAACTTTGCGGTCAGCATATTCTTTGTATTTACGCTTTTCTGTGGAATAAACTATAACAGAACACCGTTTTCCGCAGTCAGTGGATTTACCGTTGAAGCCTACACGGCGCAGGAGCTTGCCGACCTTTGCGTATACATTCTTAAAAACGCAAATGATACCGCCCGGAAGATAGAAACCGATGAAACGCTGACGGTAGAGCTTGACAGCAAAATAAACCTTGACGAAGAATGCAAAAAGGCAATGAACCTGCTCGGCGATAGGTACGACAGCCTGTCGGGGTTTTATCCGGACGCAAAGCCGGTAATTGCATCAGAGGGTATGTCTTATATGAGAATACTCGGAATGTATGCGCCGTTTACAATAGAAGCAAATTATAACGCAAATGCGCCGGACTTTGCAAAACCGTTCACGGTGTGTCATGAACTGTCGCATCTGAAAGGCTTTATGCGTGAGGACGAGGCAAATTTTATCGCCTATCTTGCCTGCACAGGCTCGGATAACGTGTATCTGCAATATGCGGGCTGGGTATACGCTCTTATCTATGCCGCAAATGCACTTTATTCGGCGGCAGGCTCGGAAATATACAGCGAGCTTATGAGCTATGCCGATGAAAAAGTAATAGCGGAGCTCAGCGCCAACAGCGCATACTGGAAGAAATACGAAACTCCGGTCGCTGCTGTCGCTACAACGGTGAACGATACCTATCTTAAGTCGCAGGGGCAGACGGACGGAAAGAAGTCATACGGCAGATTTGTCGACCTGATGATAAGCTACAGAAAAATGCAGGCAAGTGAATAAAACGCTGTGCAGCGTTATAAATATAATTATCATTTATTCCCGACCGTTACGCAAAGCTGAGGTAAGCACAATGCTTCACAAGGGCGGAATTTGAGGCGGCACATTGCCGTTGATTGTGTATTAAGGCAGTAACATTTATTCCCGACCGTTACGCAAAGCTGAGGTAAGCACAAATGCTTCACAAGGGCGGAATTTGAGGCGGCACATTGCCGTTGATTGTGTGTATTAAGGCAGTAACATTTATTCCCGACCGTTATGCAAAACTAAAGTAAGCACCTTGTTTTCACAAGGTCGGAGTTTGGGGCGGCACATTGCCGCAAAGGGCGGAATTTGAGGCGGCACATTGCCGCAGGAGATTTTATGGCAAATAAGAAATTGTACAAGAAAGAAAGATTTTCAGGCTGTCTGGTCGGCGCCGCCGCAGGTGACGCACTCGGCTCGCCCGTAAAGACGATAACCAGAAGTCAGATAAAGGATATCTACGGCAAGAAAGGCATACTCAAGCTGAAGCCGGAAAAGCACCAGAAATATGCCCGCATATCAGACGAGACCCAGATGATGCTGTTCACGGCACACGGTATACTGTGGGCAGACGCGGCAGGACTGAAAACAAATGAAGCCGACCCGGCGGATTATGTTTTCCTGGCACTTCAGCAGTGGCTGTACACACAGACAGGCGGTACATCATCGGTAGATCTGCAATGGATACTTGACGAAAACGAAACAGGCTTTCCGTGCGACCTGCTGGGCGTTCCGGCTCTCGCAAAAAAGCGTAATCCGACAAAACAACTGGTACAAACCATTGCCGATATAAAGTCGGAACACACATACGGCAGAATAAGACGACCCATAAACGCAAACAAGCTGTTCGACTGCCTGCCGAGAGCAGTACCGACCGGACTTTATTTTTACAGCGACCCCGCGCGTGCATTCGCAACAGGCTGTGACCTTGCCGCCATTACCCATTCGCACCCGACAGCATATCTTGCAACTGGCTGTCTTGCCTCGATTATAGCTTTTATCTGCAAGGGAAATTCGATTGAACAGTCCGTTCTAGATACAATGAAAATGCTTAAAGAATACGACGGTTTTGAAGACTGCTTTGCGGCGCTTGACAAGGCGCTCGCTCTGCTGGACGAAACGACTTCGCCGCTTACCGACGTTGCCGAGCTCGGAAACGGCAGCACAGCCGACTCTGCCCTCGCTATCGGCGTATACTGTGCCTGCGTGCATTACGACTATCTCAGCGCAGTACAGCTTGCGGCAAACCAGGACGGTATCAGCGATATATGCGCATTTATTGCGGGCGCACTGAAAGGCGCACTGCTCGGATATTCCGAAATTCCCTCCGGATTTGTAAAGAAACTGCAGTTTGCGGATACTGTAAAGACCTATGCCACAAGGCTGACAAAAGCCGCTCCAAAAGGTTTTATGAAAAGATAAGGAAGCGATTATAAAAGAATGGTCACGGATATGACTAGCGGCAGGACCTTTTCCGTTCTGCTGAAATTCTCTCTGCCGATGCTGCTCAGCGTTGCATTTCAACAGCTTTATAACATTGTTGACAGCGTTATTGCAGGCAACTTTGTAAGCGATATGGCGCTGGGTGCAATAGGCGCAAGTTACCCCGTCACAATGATATTCATGGCAGTGGCAACAGGCGGAAGCGTCGGTGCGTCGGTCGTTGTTGCACGACTTTTCGGTTCAAAGAACTATACATATATGAAAACGGCGATAAACACGGCGCTGGTTTCGTTTGCGGCAATCGCCGGAGTGCTTACCGTGATAGGCTGTGCCTTATGTTCACCGATGCTGACATTGCTCGGCACACCTGATGATATATTTGCGGACAGCGATATTTATCTGAGGGTATATGTCCTGGGGCTTGTGTTCCTTTTTATCTACAATGCCTGCAACGGTATATTCACCGCCCTCGGCGACTCGAAAACACCGTTGTTCTTCCTGATAGCGTCGTCGCTTGGAAATATCGGGCTTGACCTGCTGTTTGTAATAGTATTTCAGATGGGCGTCGCAGGCGTTGCATGGGCTACATTCGCCGCTCAGGGCGCGGCAGGCGTTGCGGCGTTCTTCGTACTTTTAAGACGTGTCGGAAAGATACAGTCGGATACTCCCAAAAAGCCTAAAATATTCTCTTCTGACGCACTCAAGCAGATAAGCCGTATTTCCGTTCCGTCAATATTACAGAGCAGTTTTGTATCAGTAGGAAATCTGTTCGTGCAGAGCCTGGTAAACAGCTTCGGTTCATCGGTAATAGGCGGTTATGCGTCTGCTATCAAGCTGAATACTTTCGCAATAACCTGTTTCTCAACGCTTTCAAACAGCGTGTCGAACTTCTGCGCTCAGAACATAGGCGCAGACAAGACCGACCGTGTTAAAACGGGTGTGAAGTCGGGTATGCTGATGTGTCTTGTTATAGCGATACCTTTTGTAGTGTGCTTCCTGCTTTTCGGCGGAACGCTTGTAAACCTGTTTGCGACACAGGCTAACGCTGAGATAATCGCAACCGGCAGTAAGTTTCTGACTATCGTTTCCCCGTTCTATTTCTTTGTCTGCATAAAGATAGTAATTGACGGCGGTGTAAGAGGTTGCGGCGTTATGACGCCGTTTATGATAAGCACCTGTCTTGACCTTGCATTGCGTGTTATTTTCGCCTATATCCTCTCTCCGTTCTTCGGCTCGGACGGAATATGGCTGTCGTGGCCCGTAGGCTGGGTGCTTGCGCTGGTTGTAGATCTGTTCTTCTACAATTACTACATAAGAAAAGGAAAAGCCTTTACGGCGGACGGCACACTTTAATTTTACATTAAAACTTTATATCAAGGTCCGTTTTCTGAAAAGACGGCGGACTTTTTGTATAATGAATGATGAATGATGAATGATGAATAATGAATAATTGTGGTGACCGCCGTTGGCGGTGGATTTGAAAAAGGGACAGTACTTGATGTAACGTGTGTTCTTTCTGACTGACATTGAGTTTTTGTAGGGTTAAGGTTAAGTGCAACGTGTGAAAAAGAAGCATCACAATTTGCTCCCTTGTGTAAAGGTGAGCATCTGTTGCAGTGCGAAGCACTGCCAACTATTGAGGGATTGTCAGCGGAGGTGATGGCAAAAGGTCGGCGGTAGGCAATCCCTCAGTCTGTCGAAAAACCTCTATCATTATCAAAAAATGGGGTTGAGGGGCGGTAGCCCCAGTAATATAGCCCCGGCACGGATGCCGGGCGTGTATGCCCAAATGCTCTATGCAAGGACGCATACAAGTGGTCGAACAAAGTCGGTGCAGGACGCACCGACAATAAACGACCACGATTGCACAGATGCAAAGCCAACCAAGCATACACAGCCTTTCACCGGGGAAAGGGGTTTGGGGATAGGGATTGAGGACAAGCACTTTTGTTGAAAAAACATACTTTTTCTACAATCTGAGCTCCCTTTACACAAGGGAGCTATAAATCAGTGCTTGGCAGAGCGTGTTTTCCTTTTTGAATGATATTGGGTTTCGTAGAGAATTTAGGCTAAGCGCAACATAACAATTTGTATATAGCATTCCGCTTTCTACAAATTGTAAAACTCATTCAATATCTGCCTTGCGCTGTAACCACGTTCCGACAATTTAAGTGCCGAATATACGCTCATTCCGCAGTTACAGCCGTCACCTCTTGTCGTAAAGCTGTACAGTCTTTGCGTATAGCTTATATCAAACGACGGAGAACGGATATCAAACAGACTGCGGAATTCTTCACACGACATTCTTATACCGCATACGCTAAGCCCCAGCACATTCCCGTCACCGTCACGGTTTATATTACTTATCCACTTTGATTCATCGGGTGGAATAATAAGAGATGGATACGCAGTCAGCATTATTTCCGCTATGCCGTCCGCTGTCAGCTGACAACTTCCGATATAATAATCCGCAGTCTTATCCTTTTCGCAGTACAGCTTTTTCACATACGGGTTTTTGCAGTCACCGGGCGATATCATAGTTCCCGATGAAATACGGCAGACGGGCAGAAAAACAGCTTTACCGTCTACGGTGAAGTTCTGCGATAATGCATATTCTGCTGACTTTTCCGCATATTTTCTGTAGATCGAAAGCTCTGCGCCGAAATGCTCAAGCCCCTCCCTTTCGTCCATATAATCAAGTCGGGGATATCCGCTGTCAGGCGCTTTGCCCGTTTTAAGCAGATATCTTGCCGAACAGTCAAGCGCTATTGCTACTGCATTTATCCCCTCGGTATCATTATTATCCGGCGGACTGTCAAGCGTTTTCAGCTCACTCAGCACACAACCGGCAAGAAATTCCTTATACGCATATTCCGTGTTACAATATATTACCGTCTGCGGTCTTATCTGCTCTGTCCTTGCCGAAAAACACAATAGTATGACCACAGGCATAACGGCTACCAGCACAAGCCCGGCTATAAGCAGATACAGATATTTCTTTTTCATTGCGCCGATTTTTCCTTTCTTGACTTATCAGAACAAATAGAGTATAATAATAGGGAATAGACGCTTCGGTAAACCGGTTCGTCCGTAATTCATTATATTCACCGTTTTTACGGTATAGAATATGCGAGGCTATTATAAACGTATAAAGAAAGGAATAAATATATGAACGAGCGATTTCAGAAGCTTTGCCGCGACTACAAAATCCAGACGGCAATAGACCCGAGATTATATGACAAATATAACGTAAAGAGAGGACTTCGTAACAACGACGGAAGCGGTGTTGTTGTCGGTCTTACAAACATATGCTGTGTACACGGCTATGTTATCGACGAGGGCGAAAAGCGCCCTGCTCCCGGTCAGCTGATATACAGGGGATATGATATCTGCGACCTTGTAAGCGGCGTTGAAAAGGACGGAAGATACGGCTTTGAAGAAACAGCCTACCTCCTTCTATTCGGAAACCTGCCCGATAAGGAACACCTTGAGGACTTCAAGAAGATAGTAACACACTACCGCACTCTGCCCCCCTACTTTGCAGAGGACGTACTTATGCGTTGCCCGTCATCAAACATAATGAACAAGATGGCTCAGTCGGTACTCGCACTTTACACATATGATAAAGAGCCTGAGAACAAGAGCATGGAAAGCGAGATGCTCAAGGCTATCTCGGTTATCGCAAGACTGCCCGCAATAATGGTAGGCGCTTATCAGGTAATGCGCCGTTATCTCTATAACTCAAGTATGGTAATGCACCCGATAAACCTTGACGAGAGCCTTGCGGAAAGCATTCTGTCCACACTGCGTGACAACCGTGAGTACACAAAGGAGGAGGCAAAGCTTCTCGACCTTTGTCTTATGCTCCATGCAGAGCATGGCGGCGGTAACAACTCGACATTTACCTGCCGTTGCGTAACCTCGACAGGTACAGACGCTTATGCGGCTTACGCTTCCGCTATCTCGGCGCTTAAGGGTCCCCGTCACGGCGGTGCAAATATTAAAGTCATGGAAATGCTTAACTGTATTGAAAACGGCGTAAAGAACTGGGAAAACGAAGGTGAAGTTGCAGACTTCCTTACAAAGATATTAAACAAGGAAGAAAACGACCACAGCGGTCTTATCTACGGTATGGGTCACGCTGTATACACCCTGTCAGACCCAAGAGCCGTACAGCTCAAGAAATCCGCTCTCAAGCTTGCAAAGGGCACAGAGATGGAAGCCGAGTTCAGACTGCTCGATACTATTGAGCGTCTTACTCCCCAGCTGTTTGCAAAGAACAAGGGCGATGTAAAGACAATGTGTGCAAATGTTGATATGTACTCAGGTCTTGTTTACAAGTTCCTCGGCATACCCGTTGAAATGTACACCGCACTTTTCGCCTGTGCAAGAATGCCCGGCTGGTGTGCTCACAGAATGGAAGAAATAGAAAACGGCAAGCGTATCATGCGTCCTGCCTACAGAACGCTTATCAAGAACAGGGATTATATTGCTCTTGACCAGCGCTGATTATAAAAGAACAATTGAAAGGCGCAACAATGAAAGGAATACTTTCCGATAAAAAGGCAATATCGGCAGGAGTTATATCCGCCGTTGTACTTACCGTACTGAGAATAATCCAGCTCAATACAGGTACAGAATATCCGTCCAATCTCTATGCGGCGGGAAGCGAGATTCTTAACGCAGTATACCATATACTGCTCATAGCATCGGCTGTGGCTGTCAGCATTCTTGCTTTCTTCGACATCAAAAGTTCTCAGCCCAAAACAGCCGCAGAGCTTTCAGCGAAAAGCTGTACTGCCGTGGGTATTGTAATGATACTCGCAGGTGCGGCATGGATACTGCCTGTTATAAACGACTTTTCCGCAGGAACAGTCGGAATATACACGATAACATCGCTTGCGGGCTGTATAGCGTATCTTGCAGGCGGTATGACGATAATGTCGTCGTCAAAGATAGTCCCTGCGCAGTGCGTAAGCGCAGTGTTCATAATCATCAACTATCTGATAGTAGCCGTAAAATTCTATCTCGGCAGTCCGATAATAACCGGTATGCCGCAGAAGCTTATGCTTATGCTGTTCTATATCCTGACTATACTGTTCTGGATAAATATGGGCAGATTTATGTGCGGCGGCGAAAAGAAATTCACAAGAACCGCGCTTATAGCTTCGGGATATTTCAGCGGAGCGTGCTCTGCCGCTTATCTTATAAGCTGTTTTGCGCTTGCGGTAACAGATTCCGAAAAGTGGACGCAGCTTATTGACGCACCCGACCTTGAACTTATAATCACCGCTTTTGTACCCGCAGCGCTTGCAGGTATAGTACAATTCTCAAAAAAGGCGGTTCCCGCAATCACAGACGACGCTTCCGTTCCGAAGCAGGACGTTGTTTCCGCATCGGAAGAAACCGCCGCCGAAAGCGATACACAGGACGCCGAGTAAGCGTCCGAGGAGAAAAAATGAAAAACATCACTATACTACGTCTTAATAAAATACTCAGAAAAACAGCAGGGCTTACTGCGCTGGTGTGCTTTATTTCTGCACTCTGCGGCTGTTCCGGCTCATTTTCGGCAGGCGACCTGCTGGCTTCTCCCAGACTTACCGACGAACAGAACGAAATATACAATGCCCTGACCGCAAGCGCGGGCAGGGTTGATTTGCGTTATCCCCATACAGGAGAATACCGCAGTGCATTTGTTATCCATAATATAGACGATGAACCCACCGACGAGGCGATAGTGTTCTATGAGCAGAACAAGACCGATACGGCAAAAGAACCCGGAGCGCAGGACGGAAACGCAGTCGGAAACCTGCGTGTAAGCTTTCTTGACAAGGACGAAAACGGCGACTGGAAGGCGACCTATGAGCTTCCCGCCGCAGGCACCCAGGTCGAAAGCGTTGCTTTTTCAAAGCTTGGCTCGGATAAGGAAAAACTGCTCATAAGCTACTCCGTCCTCGGCTCTTCCGACAAAATAATGTCTGTTATTGACTATGAAAACGGCGTTGCGACACAGCTCGGCACAGTAGGATATTCATCATATATAATGCTTGACAACCTGACCGAAAGCGGCGAATATCTTGCCTGCTTCAACCGTGACGGTGCAAAGAAGAGCGCTAATATGACCGTCTACGGCTGTAGCGACGGCAAGACCCTCGGTATGATATACCCGGTGTTGTCATTCGGAAACGGAGTTACCGATTTTGACAGAATAACATCTGCAAACTGCCTTTTACTCGGAAAGAAAATGCCGTGCATAGCGGTCGACTATCTCATTTCGGAAAACTATTACGGCACAACCGTGCTGTATTATAACGGAAGCTCTTTTGCAACAGCCGAAACAACAGTGAGGTACGGTGCAGACACCAACTATTCACGCCATGTGAACGGCTATACTCCTAAACTGTCTTCGCAGGATATCGACGGCGACGGAATAATAGATATCCCTGCAACCTCGCCGCTCCCCGGATATGAAAACCTCTCATTCCCCGAACAGATATGCGCGGTCCGCTGGTACAAGCAGAATTGCAGCAAGATAGAACTTACGGCATATACATTCGTTGATCCTCAGAGGAACTTCATGCTCACCTTCCCCGGAAGATGGGTCGGAATGGTGACCGCAACCGTCAACACGGAAGACAACTCTGTCACCTTCTGGAAGTACGAGGGCGACATAAAGGAAAACGAATACGCTCTGCTGACAATAAAGACCGTGCTTAAAAGCGACACATCGGCTCAGAGTGAACCGGATACTCAATCGGCACTGCGTGACGGTTTCAGACTGTTCTCGGACGACAGCGAAAAGACGATATATTACAAGAGTATTATGTACGAGGGATTGTCGCTTACCGATGATGAAATAGAAGCGGCTGTCAAAGTGCGTCCGGAAGGATACGACAATGATGCGGCTCTGCTCAGCAGCGGAAATTAAGCCGGAACGGCATAGTGAAAGGCAGGTAAACATATGAAAAGAATACTCGTTTGTGAAGATGAAGACGCAATCAGGGATTTTGTCGTAATAAACCTGAAGCGCAGCGGATATGACGTTATAGATGTCAGCAATGCCGCTCAGGCTATGGAAGCGTATGTGCACTACGGCGGGCTTATCGATGTCGCGCTGCTTGATATAATGATGCCCGGCATGGACGGCAGCGAGCTTTGTCGTTGGCTCAGACAGAAGAGCGATACTATGGGTATCATTATGCTCTCCGCCAAAAGTCAGGAGGTAGACAAGATACGCTGTCTTACGCAGGGTGCGGATGACTATGTGACAAAGCCGTTCTCTCCGTCTGAGCTTGTTGCAAGAGTCGACGCAGTATACCGCAGGGTGAGCCTGAGCGTTGCAAGACCGCCCGAGGACGAGGGCAGAACGCTTATCTCCGGTCCGTTCTCAATAAATACAAAGAGCCGTATTTTCACAAAGAACGGAACAGGCATAGAGATAACGCAGGTGGAATATCAGCTGCTTGAGTATTTCATGGAAAACAGCGGCTCGGCGCTTGACCGCAAGAGCATACTTAACCGTATATGGGGCGAGGACTATTACGGCGACGATAAAATAGTCGATGTCAACATAAGGCGGCTCAGAATGAAAATAGAAGAGGACCCGTCAAATCCGAGATACATAACCACCATATGGGGCTACGGCTACAAGTGGTGCGTAGACGAGCTTGCCGCCGCAGGCGAGTTCAACGGATAAACAAACGGAGGTAAAGGCTTTGGCAAGACGCACGACGATAGCTAACCGCTGGTTTCTTAAAAGCTTCAGCGCGGTAGTTATAGTTCTGGTACTGCTTGATATAGTTATGTACTGCGTATTCAGGGCGTACTTTTACAGTACAGTCGAGCAGACGCTCCGCAGTGAGCTGAACGTTATATCCACCGTGCTTACACGGTACTACAACAGCAGTTCGACAGGTAGCGGCACCAACTATTCAAACGAGATACGAGATACCGTTGAAAGTTTCACCAAAAAAGACCGTATGGAGCTTATGATGATAAACTCCGGAGGCAAGGTCGTAATAACGTCAAGCGGATTCGAGCCGAGCAACTCCTATGATATGCCCGACTATGACAGCGCAGTTAAAAGTGGAAACGGCATAGGTGTTTACAGCGGCTATCAGAGCAACGGCGAGAAGGTCATGGCAGTCACCGGACTGCTTGAAACAGGAAACGACAACTACAGCGCAGTAAGGGTCATAACTTCGCTTTCAAAGGTAGATAAACAGCTCGGCGTGATTATGATTTTCATAATAGCGATAAGCGGAGCTATCATAATACTTATGCTGGTGCTCGGACTTTACTTCATAAAATCGATAGTAATGCCTTTAAGGCAGATAAGCGTAAACGCACGAAAGATAGCAAAGGGCGACTTCGGAGTGCATATTGAGGAAACCACAGATGACGAACTCGGTGAGCTGTGCCACGTATTCAACTATATGGCAGACGAGCTTGAAAACTCGGAGAAAATAAAGAACGACTTCATCTCTTCCGTATCACACGAACTGCGTACCCCGCTGACGGCGATAAAGGGCTGGAGCGAAACGATCGCCGCAAGCCCTAATGATAAGGAAACCGCCAAAAAAGGTATGCGGGTCATTGCGGAAGAATCCGAAAGACTTTCCAATATGGTTGAAGAACTGCTTGACTTCTCAAGGATACAGGGCGGCAGGTTCAACCTCAGCAAGGCGAATATGGACGTGTTTGCCGAGCTTACCGACGCTGTGATAATATATTCCGAAAAGGCAAGACAGGAAAATAAGACGCTTCTGTATGACGAGCCGCAGGAGATAGTAACTATCTTCGGCGACAGAAACCGTATAAGACAGGTGTTTATAAATATAATAGACAACGCTATAAAATACTCCGCAGTAAACGGACATATCATAGTAGCTACTGCTATGACTGCCGACTCGGTTATCATTACCATTGAAGACGACGGTTTCGGCATTGCCGGATCCGACCTGCCCAAAGTTAAAGCCAAATTCTATAAGGCGAACAACACGGTAAGAGGTTCGGGAATAGGTCTTGCGGTTGCAGATGAGATTGTGACCGCACACGGCGGAACACTTGATATTGAAAGCGAACTCGGACGATATACAAGGGTAGTGATCACCCTGCCGATAGCAAAAAAGGACGAACAATAAGGGCAATACCTCACAATTATTGTCGTGCGATTGCTTAGTCAGATTTTTCGTCAGATTGTATAAATTGAGTGCAGGCAGGCTGACGCCTGTCAAGCGAAATTTGTGCAAGATGGCGGAAAATATGCAAGCTTAGCGTGCGGCAAAGGCGATAGCCGTTAATTGTGCGGTGTTGCCTAAGAAAGGCTGAATATGAGCGAACAGAACAAGAAGATAATCAAAACAAAAGTCGGCGGACAAGCTCTCATTGAGGGCGTTATGATGCTCGGTCCGAAAAAGGGCTGTATGGCTGTACGTCAGCCCGACAGGGAGATATACACGGAGGTGTGGGACAGGAAGGCTCCGAAGTGGTATAACAAAGCGCCATTTATCAGAGGCTGTATAAATTTCGTTTCACAGTTGGCGGACGGTTACAAGTACCTTAACAAGTCGGGCGAAGTGAGCGGAATGTTCGATGAAGAAGAGGACGAAAAAGACAAGAAGAAAAAAGGAAAAGAGCAGGACAAACCGGCAGATAACGTAAGCAAAGAAAAACCGGAAGATAAAAAGGACGAAAAGAAAGACGGCGATAATGCCGCTCTGACAACGGCTGTTGCGGTCATATCGGGTATTCTCGGCGTAGGGCTTGCGGTCGCACTGTTTGTGATACTGCCTACGCTTATATTCACAGGGATACAGACGCTGTGCGGAGATACGGATATATCCGCATTCCGCTCACTGACAGAGGGTATCATAAAGATAGCGCTTTTTGTCGGCTATCTGTGGCTGACCTCTCTTATGAAAACGATGAAAAGGCTGTATCAGTATCACGGTGCGGAGCATAAGACGATATTCTGCTATGAGCATGGCGAGGAGCTGACTGTGGAGAACGTCAGAAAGTACAAGCGTTTCCACCCTAGATGCGGTACCAGCTTTATATTCCTGACGCTTGCGATAAGCATACTGGTATATACCCTGCTCCCGATAAACAGCGAGCTGTTCATTGAAGCATTCGGAGTATCAAAGCTTATCGGCGATATGCTGAGAGTATGCTGTAAGATAATTTTCCTGCCGATAGTCGTAGGTATCTCATACGAACTTATCCGTATCGCAGGAAAGTATGACAATGTGCTAACAAAGATAATTTCCGCTCCGGGACTTGCTATACAGCGTCTTACCACAAAGGAGCCTGCCGATGAGATGATAGAGGTGGCTATTGCGTCAATGAAGCCTGTTCTCCCCGAAAATGCGGAGGACGCAAAGTGGTGATAAGGCAGGCGGTACGGCTTATAAGCGATATGCTTGAAAGCGTTACCGACGATGCGTATTTTGAGGCAAGGCAGATAGTAAGCGAGATCAGCGGCGGTAAAATGCCGTTTGAGAAAATCACCGAGGCACAGCTTGCTGAGTGTGAGAATAAGGCGAAAAGACGTAAAACGGGCGAACCGTTACAATATATTCTCGGAAACTGGGACTTTTACGGCAGGAAATATTTTGTCGGGGAGGGAGTGCTTATCCCCCGTCCCGAAACTGAGCTTCTGTGCGATATAGCAATCGGGCATCTTAAAAATACGGGCGGTACGGCGGTCGATTTATGCTCAGGGAGCGGCTGTATAGCTGTTACAACAGCGCTTGAAGCAAATGTCGGAACTGTAGGCATAGAGATATCCGGTAAGGCATACAGCTATTTTCTGAAAAACATAGCCGAAAACAAGGCAGAAAAGCTTGTCACTGCGATAAACGGAGATATTTTCGATAAGGATATACTTGGACAGTTTCCTGATGATTCGTTGTCTGCCGTGCTTTCAAATCCGCCGTATATATCTTCTGCGGATATGAAAACTCTGCAAAAGGAAGTAACGTTCGAGCCTGAGCTTGCACTTTTCGGCGGTGAGGACGGACTGGACTTTTACCGCAGACTGGTGCCGATGTGGGCAGTAAAGCTCAGAAGCGGAGGACTTTTTGCAGTAGAGATCGGCGAAGAACAGGGACCGGCTGTGAGCGATATATTCAAAAAAGCGGGACTTACACCGCAGGTCGTTACAGACTACAGCGGTCACGACAGGATAGTCAGCGCCGTAAAGCAATAGAAAATAAAATCTGTACATTTTATTGTACAGCGATTATGATAGAATATAATCACAGGATAAAACCGAACACAGAAAGGACGGGTAAAATAATATGGCAAAGGCAAACACAAAAAAGGCGACACCTACCGTAAATCATCCTACCACCCCGGAGGAGAAGAAAAAGGCTCTTGATACCGCTATGGAGCAGATAATCAAGAACTACGGTCAGGGTGCTGTAATGTTCCTAGGCGGAGAGGGAAATAAAAAGCTGGATGTTGAAAGCGTGCCGACAGGCTCTATAGGTCTTGACTATGCGCTCGGTATAGGCGGTCTGCCGAAGGGCAGAATTATCGAGATATACGGACCGGAATCAGGCGGTAAGACAACGGTTACGCTTCACGCTATCGCAGAAACACAGAAGCTCGGCGGTATGGCGGCATTCATAGACGTTGAACACGCACTCGATCCCGTTTACGCAAAGTCGCTCGGTGTTGATATCGATCACCTTATCGTTTCTCAGCCCGACACAGGCGAGCAGGCGCTTGAAATTATGGAAACGCTTGCACGCTCGGGTGCTATTGATATTGTCGTACTTGACTCGGTTGCCGCTATGGTCACAAAGGCGGAAATTGACGGCGAGATAGGCGACAGCTTTGTGGGCGTTCAGGCAAGACTTATGTCAGCGGCTATGAGAAAGCTGACAAGCGTTATATCAAAGTCGAATACTGTCGCCATCTTTATAAACCAGGTGCGTGAAAAGATAGGCGTTATGTACGGAAATCCCGAAACTACTCCGGGCGGTCGTGCGCTCAAGTTCTATGCAAGCGTTCGTATAGAAGTCCGCAAGGGTGAGAAGATAGTTGACGATGGCGAGATAATAGGTTATACTACTAAGTGCAAGGTCGTAAAAAACAAGGTCGCACCTCCGTTCAAGGAAACGCAGTTCGATATGATATTCGGCGAGGGTATTTCAAGGCTCGGTGAAATCATAACTATGGGCGAAGAGCTCGGCTTTATCAAGAAGAGCGGTGCATGGTACAGCTATAACGGAGAGAGGCTCGGACAGGGCAAGGAAAAGACCAAGAAGTTCCTCAAAGAAAATGACGATCTGCGCCTTGAGATCGAGGGCAAGATAAAAGAGAATATGTCAAAGCTCGATATGTCGGCAAGCGAGGACGACAGCGACAAGGCTGACACCTCAGAAACCGCCGCAGAAAACGAGCTTAAGGAAATCGGCGAAGAAGCCGCAAAGGCTGACGCTGCCACTGCCCCCGCTCCTGCGCCTAAGAAAAAGGCAACTGCAAAGAAGAGCGTTGTAGTCGAAGCCGACAGCGACTTTGAGGAATTTTCGCCTGAGGACCTCGGCTGATGTCATATACGGACGATGAAAGAATAAGAGCAAAACGCAGAGCGCTGTATATACTCGCTCAGCGTGACCACTCTAAAAAAGAGCTTTATGACAAGCTTATAAAAAACTATCCTCCCGATCTGTGCGAGATGGTAGTCGGGCTTATGTGCGAGCATGACCTCATAAACGAAGAAAAGTATACGGAAAAGCTATACAGGGCATATATAAACAAGGGTTGGGGTAAGTCCAAGATCCGCTTTGAATTGCGAAGAAAGGGCTTGCCCGACAGCCTTATTTCACAGCAGGAAGAAGAATATGACACGGAGGATTTTATAGACGAAATTATACATCTTGTAGACAAAAAATACTCAAGCAAGCTGGATTTTTCGGATTATAAAAGCATACAGCGTGTTACTGCGGCGCTTGCTCGCAGAGGCTTTGCGTATGATGATATAAAGCTTGCATTATCCCGTATAAAAAACGGGGATTATGACGAGGAAGATGAGGAATATGACGAATAGACCGTAATATTCAGAATATAAGGGAAACGGAAAGGTAAGGAAAAATAATGGCAGAAACGATAAAGGTCGGAATGGTTTCTCTCGGATGTCCGAAGAACCAGTGCGACGCTGAGCTTATGCTTGCGAAGATAGCGAAAGCAGGCTTCAAAATAGTAAACGAGGCAGGTCTTGCGGATGTTGTTATTATCAACACCTGCGGCTTTATACAAAGCGCAAAGGAAGAAGCCATCGAGGAGATAATGGAGGCGATAAGCCGAAAAAATGACGGTATCAACAAGAAGATAATCGTAACGGGCTGTCTTGCCGAGCGTTATCAGAAGCAGATGGACGAAGAATTCCCCGAAATAGACGCAGTGGTAGGTATTGCAAAAAACGATGATATAGTTGAAATCATAAACTCGGTAATGCTGGACAGGAGGGTCGTTACCTTCGGCGACAAGCTGTGTCACAATATGGAGGGCGACAAGCTGCAGTCTACTCTGCCCCACTATGCATATCTGAGAATTGCGGATGGCTGTTCAAACAAATGTTCTTACTGCGCAATACCGCTTATAAGAGGTAAAATGCGTTCCAGAAAGATGGAGAACATAATAGAGGAAGCAAAGAAATTTGCCGAAAACGGCGTAAAGGAACTTGTTATAGTAGCACAGGACGTTACGGCATACGGCATTGACCTTTATAAGAAATACGCTCTGCCGGATCTGCTTAAGCAGCTATGTAAGATAGACGGCATAAAGTGGATAAGACTGCTTTACTGCTATCCCGAAAGAATGACGGACGAGCTTATCGAAACAATAAAGACAGAGGACAAGGTGCTGAATTACATTGATATTCCGATACAGCACTGCAACAAGGAAATTCTCCGCAATATGTACCGTGGCGGCGACGAGCAGAGCCTGCGTGAACTGTTTGCGAAGCTTCGCCGTGAAATTCCCGGCGTGGTGCTGAGAACAACGCTTATCACGGGCTTCCCCGGTGAAACGGAGGAGCAGTTCAGCGAGCTTGCCGAATTTGTAAACGATATAAAGTTTGAGCGTCTTGGCTGCTTTGCCTATTCTGCGGAAGAGGATACTCCCGCCGCCGAAATGCCTGACCAGGTAGACGAGGGCGAAAGACAGCGCAGAGCGGATATAATCACAGGCGAACAGGAAATACGCATGGGCGAATATTACGCAGGTATGGTAGGCAACACCTATGAGGTCGTCTGTGAGGGCTTTGACCGCTACTCCGATATGTATTTCGGCAGAAGTATGCACTTCGCTCCCGAAATTGACGGAATGATATATTTCACATCGACAAAAGAAAAGCGTCCTGTCATCGGAGATTTTATAAACGTTAAAATAACCGACGTACTTGAAAACAATCTGCTCGGAGAGCAGGTTTGACGCTGAAAGGACAGAGGTATGAATCTAGCTAATAAGCTCACACTGCTTCGGGTGATACTTGTTCCGTTCTTTGCGTTCTTTATGCTTGCGGGCAATATTGTTCCATACAGCTATCTGTGGGCGGCGATAATATTTGCCGCTGCCAGCATAACCGATACGGCAGACGGTAAGATTGCAAGAAAATACAATATGGTGACAAACTTCGGCAAGTTTCTGGATCCCCTTGCGGACAAACTGCTTGTAGTCACCGCTCTAATATGCTTTGTTGAGCTTGGCTGGGCGAGCGCATGGGTAACGGCTATTATAGTAGCCCGTGAATTTGTGGTATCGGGAATACGGCTTATTGCCGCAGGAAGCGAGAAGAAGATAGTAATTGCGGCAAGTATATGGGGCAAGCTGAAAACAGCCTCTACAATGGTTGCAATATGCGTTATCATAATACTGCATATTCTTGTCGGCTTCGGCGCAATCACCGCGGAAGCCTTCCCCGTACAGCTCATCAGCGATATACTTATGTACATATCCTGCATACTTACGACGGTTTCGGGACTCAAATATCTGTGGGATTACAGAGAGGTTCTGAAAACCGATGCGTAAATGCGGCACTTTAAAAATTTCAACAACCCGGAGGAACTATGGGAAGAGATAAACTCGGCAGCCGTCTTGGCTTTATACTGCTCAGCGCAGGCTGTGCAATAGGAATAGGAAACGTATGGAAGTTTCCTTATGTGGTAGGTCAAAGCGGCGGCGGTCTTTTCGTCCTTATATATCTGTTCTTCCTTGTAATACTCGGCATACCCGTGCTTACTATGGAGTTTTCCATAGGCAGAGCGGCTCAGAAAAGCCCTGCGAAAATGTACGAACAGCTTGAACCGAAAGGCAGTAAGTGGCACATTCACGGAAAGGTTTCGCTTATAGGCTGTTATCTGCTGATGATGTTCTATACAACGGTGGCAGGCTGGATGCTGAAGTTCTTTGTTTCGACCGCATCCGGAGAGCTTGTCGGAATGGACACTGCGGCTGTCGAAAATCACTTCAACGTTGATGTTCTGGGCGACCCTGTTTCGCTTATCGGCTATATGGGCATAGTCGTTGTGATAGGTGTTCTCGTCTGCTTTATCGGCGTACAGAACGGTCTTGAAAAGGTCACTAAGGTGATGATGCTCGCCCTGCTCGCCATAATGGTGGTGCTTGCGATAAACAGCTTTACAATGCCCGGCGGAGCGGAAGGACTTTCGTTCTATCTGCTGCCCGATTTCAGTGCTATAGAAAAGGTCGGTATAGCAAATATCCTTGTAAGTGCAATGAATCAGGCGTTCTTCACGCTGAGTATCGGTATGGGAAGTATGGCTATATTCGGCAGTTATATCGGCAAGGACAGATCGCTTCTCGGAGAATCGGTAAATGTAGCGCTGCTTGACACGTTTGTTGCGGTAGCGTCCGGACTTATTATTTTTCCCGCCTGCTCGGCATACGGAGTGGACGTTACAAGCGGTCCGAAGCTGTTATTTATAACTCTGCCTAACATTTTCAACAATATTCCTCTCGGCAGGCTGTGGGGAAGTCTTTTCTTCGTATTCTTGTCATTTGCGGCGCTGTCAACGGTGCTTGCCGTGTTTGAATGTATAATAGCAAATACTATGGACTTATGGGGGCTCAGCAGAAAGAAGGCCTGCATTATAAACGGCATACTTCTGTTTTTACTGTCTGTTCCCTGCTGTCTGGGATTCAATGTTCTCAGCGGCTTTCAGCCGCTTGGCGCAGGAAGCACGATACTTGACCTTGAGGATACTGTAGTCAGCAACTTCATTCTTCCGCTCGGCTCGCTTGTATTCATTCTGTTCTGTGTAACGAAAAAGGGCTGGGGCTGGGATAACTTCGTAAATGAAGCGAATACCGGCAAGGGTCTTAAGATAAAGAAGTTTATGAAAGGCTATATGACGTATGTTCTTCCTGTACTCGTAATGTTTGTGTTTATTATGGGTCTTGTGGGACTTATAAAGGGATAACCAAAACTATATAGCGCAAACCCCGCCGTGTATCATTCTCCGATACACGGCGGGGTTTTATTATGTCCTTATATCCGGTCAGCCTGTGTCACTTGCCGCTTTTCTTTTTGCCTTGCGAAGCGGCGACACTGAAACCCTTCCCACTCTGAGCCGTTTCGTAAAAATCGGCTATCAGCTTCATCAGCTTGCCGTCAAGCTCGTAGTAAATATCCTTGTCAACGTTTTTGCTGAACAGTTCTCTTCTATTCTTGTTAGTCCTTTGATTTTTCGGAAATGTCGTTTCAAAAAGCGTGTCAAGCTGTGCCTTGTGCTTTATCGCCCTGTCGCTGTCAAGAGAGTTGTGACCCTTGTTCTTTTCGGTTATAAGAGTGATATTATCGTTTTTCTCAACGTTTGCAAGTACGCTGTTTTTAAGGCTTATCGTCTTATCGTCCGTGCTGTGCAGTATAAGGAACTTAGTGCCGTTTGCGGTTGCTTTCGCTATTCCTGCGTGGGCTGTGTAGCCTGCCGCCTTGCCGTATTTGATACGCTCGTACAGCTTTATATAGGCTCTAAGGATATATATCCATCTGCCCATCATAGCAGAGCCTTCTTCAAGCACCATTTCGCTTGTTTGGTCAAATCCGCTCTGTACGAATACCGCCTTTATATCATAAAGATGATAGCAATGCACAGCAGATACCGCATATCCTCCCCAGCTGTGACCGTACAGATACAGCGGAAGCGTGTTTGTTTTGGTAACAAAACTGAGTGCCGCGTCAAGATCCTCCGCCGACTGAGGAAGCCCACGCAGTGACTTTCCTCCGCTTAAATGACTGCCGCTGTTGTCAAAGGCGAATATCTTGTATCCCCGTCTTGCAAAATACGCTATCTCGGGCAGATAGCTGAGCTGTCCGTCAAATATACCGTGCGAGAAAACTATAAGCCCCCTGAAGCTGTCATAGCTTTCATCGTGGTAGTAAAACCCCGTGTACTTATAGCCACGCTTTGACGGGAATGTTACCGGCTCGTTTACAAGCCCCTTATAATCGCTCAGATCCGGCAGATGTGCGGAATCGTATATCTCGAACCGCTTTCCGAAAACGCTCTCATAAAGTATAGCGGACAGCAGAAGGGATATTATCATTATCAGCAGTACAGCGCCGAGAATGATTCCGGCGACCGACAGCACCGAAAGAAAAACGTCCACCTGTTTTCCTCCTTATGCCTTTTTTATACGCTTGCTGTTCTTTTCCCAGTGTTCTATAATTCTTGTCTGACCACGTTCCACCGCAAGAGAATCCGCAGGAACGTTCTTCGTGATAGTCGAGCCTGCCGCAGTAGTCGCATTATCTCCGATAGTAACGGGCGCTATCATATTTGTGTTACAGCCGATAAATGCGTTGTCGCCTATTGTGGTGCGGTACTTCTTTATACCGTCATAGTTTGCCGTTACACAGCCGCAGCCAAAGTTTACACCCTTGCCCACATCGCTGTCACCGATATATGTAAGGTGCGCTATGCAGGTGTTCAGACCGACCTCTGAGTTCTTGACCTCTACAAAGTCGCCTATCTTGACACCGCTGTGCAGATGCGTGTTCGGACGCAGATGCACAAAAGGACCAGCCTTAGCCTTGCTGTCTACCTTGCTTTCGTGCGCCTGCACGTTGTTCAGGATAACGTTATCCTCTATAACGCAGTCGGCTATATAGCTGTTAGGTCCTATCTCACAGCCGTTGCCGATAACCGTTTTTCCCTTGATTATCGTATTCGGAAGTATAACCGTATCATGACCGATCTTTACGTCCTTACCGATTATGATTCCGTCCGACAGAGGAATATCCACACCCTCGTCCATAAGCTCGGCGAGCTTTCTCTTTCTTGCGACTTCATTCAGAGCGGCAAGCTGACTGCGGCTGTTTGCACCGAGTACAACGTCCGTGCTGTCTGCCGTGTATACGCCCTTCTTTTCAGCAACGGCAACAGTATCGGTAAGATAATATTCGCCGGCGGCATTGTTGTTGCCAAGCTTATCTAAAAGTCCTGACAGCTTTTCCGCTTTGAACCAGTAGATACCAGAGTTTATCTCTCTTACCTTTGCCTGCTCGCTGTCGCAGTCCTTCTGCTCAACGATAGCCTTGAAAGTATCGTTTTCCTTCATTATTCTGCCGTAGCCTGTGGGATTATCGACAATAGCGGATACTACCGTAACATCGTTACCGCTGTTTTTGTGATACTCATAAGAGCCTGTTATGGTGTCTGCGTCAATGAACGGAGCGTCACCGCACGCTACCAGTATATCCGCATTTTCAGCCTGTGCCTTTTCGATAAAAGGTTTTGCCTGCATTACTGCGTGACCCGTACCGAGCCTTTCCTTCTGCTCAAATGCGGGGTATTCGCCGAGCGTATCAAGATAAGCCGTTACCTGCTCCTTGTGAGCGCCGACTATAACTGCGGTATTGTCAACTCCGGCCTGCTTTACAGCGTCAAGCACCCAGCGGAGCATAGGCTGAAACAGCACTTCGGCAAGAACCTTAGGCTTGTCGGATTTCATCCTTTTGCCATCACCTGCGGCAAGTATTACTGCGTATTTTTTGTTGTCCAAAGTAAGTCATTCCTTTACAGATTTTTAGTAATTTATCGTGTGGCATAAAACCGCCATAATAATATTATTGTCGCACATTTATCCGTATTTTTCAAGTGCTTTTTAAAAATAATTGCTTTTTTCATTTCACTGTGGTAAAATAAACGATATAGACGGCTTTGAAATGCCATTTTCACGGCACTGCAATAATTCTATTCTGAAAGGACAGCAAAAATGGCTGAAACTTATATATCCATCGAAAAAATACGTTCACTCGCCGAGGTCGGCACAATAGACGAGCTTAAAGACAGTACGGATATGAATGAGATATTCGCCGCCTGCGCTATCGCAAGCAAGAAATACCTCGGTCTTATCCCTTATGACGAACAGCTTACCGCCGCCGCAGAGCTTACAAAGGGCAGGATTACCGAGATGAAAACGGGCGAGGGCAAGACGCTTTGCGCCGCATTTGCCGCAAGCTATATGGTGAAAAACGGTCACAATGTCAGAATACTCACCTTCAACGATTATCTTGCAAAGCGTGACAGCGAGTGGATGAAGCCGATATATGACGCACTCGGCATAAGCTCGGCTTGTATCCTGCATTCGACCGATATTGCAGACAAAAAAGAGCTGTATAAAAATCAGATAGTATATATAACCGCAAGAGAGGCAGGCTTTGACTTTTTGCGTGACTTCGTTGCGAATACGCCTGAGGACTGCGTACAGACGGATTTCGACTTCTGCATAGCCGATGAAGCTGACAGCATGATGATAGACGAGGCAAGAGTACCGCTTGTAATAGCAGGTGAAACCGCCGTAAAGCCCGATGAAAAGCTGCCCGAGGTATACGAGTTTGTCAAGGATTTTGACAGCAGTATGTATGAGATAAACGAGGAGCTCGGCACTATCTACCTTACCGAAAAGGGCGAGGATAAGTGCGAGGAGCTTATAACGGACGGCTCGGGGCTTTATGACGAAGAGAACAACGAGCTTCTGATACGCATTACGGATTGCCTTAAAGCGTGCTTCCTGCTTAAAAAGGACGTCGATTATATCGTCAAGGACGGTAATATAAGAATAATAGACGAGTTCACGGGCAGAGCGGCTGAGAACCGCCGCTATCCCGGCTCGTTACAGCCTGCTGTCGAGCTTAAGGAGGGCATCACCTGTACGAGCAGAGGTGTTATAATGGGCGTTGTGCCTATGCAGTTCTATCTGCGCCGTTATCCGCTTCTCAGCGGTATGACCGGTACTGCGAAAAGCTCGGAGGACGAGTTCTGGCAGTTATACGACCTTAAAGTAACCGTTATACCTACCCATACGCCCTGCAGACGTGTCGATCATCCGTATGAAGTATATCTCACAAAAGCGGCAAAGGACAACGCAATTGTTGACTGCATAAAGACCGCCCACGCAAAGAATCAGCCTGTGCTTGTCGGAACGTCAAGCATTGAGCTCAGCGAGGAGCTGAACGGTCGTCTTGCGGCAGAGGGTATCACCGCAAACGTACTAAACGCAAAGAACGATGAGCTTGAAGCCGAGATAATAAAGGAAGCCGGCAGACCCGGCACTGTCACCATATCAGCCAATATGTCGGGCAGAGGTGTTGACATAAAGCTGGGCGGTGCGGACGAATCGCAGAAGGACGAGGCTGTAGCGGCAGGCGGACTGCTTATACTCGGCACATTTATGAGCGAGAGCGAACGAGGCGATATGCAGCTGCGCGGCAGAAGCGGCAGACAGGGCGATGTGGGCGAGAGCCGTTTCATAATCTCACTTGAAGACGAGATTATGACAAAATACGAGATAAAGAAGTTAATACCGAAAAGGCATTATCCCACCGCCGAAACGGGCAGACCGATCGACGATAAGATAGTACTGCGTGAGGTCGACCGCATTCAGCGTATAGCACAGGGTGATACGCTCGAGTTGCGTAAACGTCTGCTTAAGTTCACTATGATAGGCGAAAAGCACCGTGACGCAGTGTTCGGCAGAAGAAGAGCATTCCTGACAGGCGAGTCTGAGGTCGATATATGGCAGAACGAATTTGCCGATGATTACAGCACAGCCGCACAGAAGTTCGGCGAGGACAAGGTAAACGCCCTGCAGAAGCGTGTCATATTACAGGTAATAAACGAATACTGGAGCGATTATCTCGATTACACCTCCTATCTGCGTGACGGTATCCACCTCACGAGAATAGGCGGCAAGAATCCTGCCGATGAGTATAACATAACCTGCGAGGAATTTTTCTCAGGTATGGAGGAGCAGGTGATAGATACTATGGGCGAGCGGCTTCAGACGCTTCTCAGCCTTGATAATATAGACGATTTTGTTATAAATACTCCGACAGAGCTGTGGACATATACGCTTAACGAAAGCGGAGAGGAACTGCTCAAAAAGAGCTTTATCGAAACGGCGCTTTCCGAAGAGGAGGAAGAAAGCTATTACGATAACGGCGATGACAGCGACAGTACGGACAAAGACGAAACGGAAGAACAGACAGACGAAAAGCCGACAAAAAAAGGCTTTTTCGCAAAATTATTCGGTAAGAAGGATTAAGATATAATGGCAGACTGCATAGCGGCAATATCAACACCTATGGCAAGCGGCGGTGTTTCAATGATAAGAATATCCGGAGCGGACGCACTTAAAGTTGCGGCAAAGTTATTTATACCGAAGTACCCCATGCGTGATATTGAAAAGATGGACGGCTATACCGCCGCATACGGAGATATTACGGCGGACGGTACAAAGCTCGATGACGGAGTGCTTTTAATCTTCCGTGCGCCCCACAGTTATACCGGAGAAAACACAGCCGAGATAACCTGTCACGGCGGCATCCACGTTACCAAAAGGGTACTGCAGGCGGTATTATCCGCAGGCGCAGTAATGGCTCAGGCAGGCGAATTTACAAAGCAGGCACTCGTAAACGGCAAGCTGTCGCTGACAGAAGCCGAGGGTGTAATTGACCTTATAAACGCAGGCAACGATCAGCTTCTTTCCTGTGCGAGAGCGCAGACGGACGGCGCATTATACCGCAGGATAGAGGCACTGTGCGAGGAGATAATTGCTATTACATCGGAGATAGCCGTATGGATAGATTATCCCGACGAGAGCGAGGACGAGGACGAAATAGCAAAGGCGGACTGGCTGAAAAGTGTCACCGCTGTAAAAGAAAATATCGACAGCCTTATAGCAACGTATGACTGCGGAGAAATACTCAGAAACGGCATCGCCACAGCCATAGTCGGAAAGCCCAACGCAGGAAAGTCAACGCTTATGAATCGGCTTACAGGAGTACAGAAAAGCATAGTGACCGATATTGAGGGTACTACCCGTGATATAGTCGAGGATACGGTACAGCTTGGCGATATAATGCTGAAGTTAGCCGATTGCGCAGGCATAAGGGAAACAGAAGATACTGTCGAGAACATCGGCGTACAGCGTATGATAGAACGTATAGGCACGGCACAGCTTATCCTTGCGGTATTTGACGGTTCAAGAGAGCTGTCCGATGACGATAAGCGGCTGATAGGACTTCTCCACGGCAAGACGGTAATCCCGATAATAAATAAATCCGACCTTGAAGCAAGGGCGGACACGGCATTTATAGAAAGCGAACTCGGTAAAGCGGTAATAATCAGCGCAAAGACAGGTGGCGGCGCAGACGAGCTTGAACAGGCGATAAAAAAGCGTTGCGGAATAAGCAACCTTGACGCAGGCGCAGGCTTTCTTGCAAACGAGCGTCAGCGACAGTGCGCCTTATCGGCACAGGCGGCGGTCGACAGAGCATACAATGCACTTCACGGCGGTATGACCGCAGACGTTGCAGGACTTGAGCTTGAAGCGGCGCTTAGCAGCCTTTATGAGCTTAGCGGAAAAACCGCAAGCGAAGAGGTAATAGACAGGATATTTTCACGCTTCTGCGTGGGAAAATAACCTTATTGTTATTGCGGATAGCGGATTTTCCGTTATCCGTTCTGATTTTTATAACGATAAAAAGGCGGCCGCAAATCCTGCGACCGCCTTTTTCATATATCATTTTTTCTTAACGGAACAGCGTACATTCTCCGCTTTTCCTGTAATACGCTATGCGTTCCTCTATAACCTCACGGGTAGTGTTGTAATACTCCGCAAGGCAGTCTATGCAGAAAAACTCATCGGCGTTGCGTGTGACCAGCTTTCTGTAGATCGCTATATCATCGCCGCCAAGCAAAGCGCCGCACTTCTTGCAGGTCTTGTAGTTTGCCATTACAGCTTTACTACCTTTGCAGTATATACCGCACAGTCGTGAGGCTGTAAGGTAGTTACATATCTCTCGGAGAATCTGCCTATATCCTCGTGCGACCAGCAGTCGTGCATTTCAAGTCCTCTGCCTGCCGCCGTGCTGAGACCTATATCCCAGAACTGTAACGACATCTCCGCAGGCACATCGCTGAAGTTATACATACCTATAGCGTAGTCGCCGTTGGCGAGCGGCTTTACAAGTGAAAATACGTTTTCGGGGTTGTTCCACTGGCTTATGCGGTAGGGTCCTCTGCACTCGATATCCTGGTTTATTGCGATAACTTCCTTATTGGTCAGTATCTCCTTTGTCCTGTCGGTCATATGACGGATATCACAGCCCATCATAAGCGGTGAATTCATCATTGCCCACAGTGAGAAATGCGTCTTGTACTCTGTATCGGTACAGCCGCCAAGACCCTTGCCTTCCTTATTGCCGAACTGATCGTCGCTCTCGCCGTTTATGTACTGGTTGTTCGAGCCGCCGTGCATACCGACTACGAGCATATCTATATCATTGTGACAGAAGCAGCCGCCGTAGCACTCGTTGCCCATCTGCGACAGTGCAAGGCGCTTTATCGACTCCCAGTTATCCTGAATATCGCCTGTCGAGCGGAAAAGATGAGCACCGCTCTCTCTTATCCACTTGTATATATCGTCATTACCCCAGTTGCAAGCGGAGAACATTATCGGTCTGCCGCAGTTTCTGAGGGCGGTAGACATACGCTTGTAGAGTATCTCACCGGGTATATGCACAGGCTTATAGCAATAGTCATATTTCAGGTAGTCGACACCCCACTCTGCGAACGTTTCTGCGTCCTGAAATTCGTGCTCGAAGCTGCCGGGGTGACCTGCGCAGGTATGCGTGCCGGCACATGAATAGATGCCGAATTTAAGTCCCTTAGAGTGTACATAATCAGCTACAGGCTTGATGCCGTTCGGGAACTTCCAATGATCAGGCACAAGCTCGCCCTTTTCATTTCTCTGCTTTTCGCTCCAGCAGTCGTCTATAACAACATATTCATAGCCTGCGTCCTTGAGTCCGTTTTCGATGAATGCGTCAGCCGCCTGCTTTATAAGCTCTTCGTTTATCTCCCAGGTGAACGTGTTCCAGCTGTTCCAGCCCATAGGGGGTGTCATTCCGAGTAACTTTTCCATTTTTGTTTTCCTTTCAGTAATTATTCTTCTCTGATATTATTCTTCAAAGCTGTCCTCTTCGTTTCTTGTGTTCCACAGCTCGACCAGACGCTCCATTTCTTCTTCTGTAAGCGAAATGCCCTTGCCCATTCTGCTGTGGTCGGGTGCCCATGAACGAATATCATACTTAGGCTCTCTGTCGTTCCAGCTTACCATATTAAGCTCAATGTTGTACTTGCCCTCGCTGATAACGCCAAGCTCTTGTGTTATTTCATACTTAAATTCTGCCATATCTTTAGATCCTTTCTTGTATACGGAGTTTTTTATATCAAAGAGGATTTAATCCTCTTCTCCTGCTGTTTTATCCTTTTTTGTTTTCTTTTCGTGTTTTTCTTTCTTCACCTTTTCCGGCTTCTGCTTTTTCTGCTTCGGAAGCCGTGTATCGTCCGCTACATCGACCGCATCGAATATACAGCGGTATCTTGGCGGTATCAGCTTGTTTATATGCCTTTTACCGAAATACCACATCTTAAACTTTGCCGTATCAAGCACCTTATCAAGATATGTATTTATATGGTTGCGGCTGGTTTTGCCTATGTCGATGAACTCTATCATTCTTGCGGGCGGCTCATAGCTGATTATGAAATCCGCCTCGTTGCCGTGCTGTTCAAGGTTACGAAGCCCTTCTTCAAGCTCCTCATCGGTCGGAAGCTCCTTTATCCAGCTCTTCTCATCGTCCGGCTCAAGATAGCTGTTGTTTTCCTCGCTCTGACCGCCGCCGAAAGCAAACACGGTCTTTTCGGCAATTGTATAATATTGCCCTCTCATAAGCTGACGCAGATTGCCCGATATAAGCCTTGTTTTACCGCCGCACCACTGCTCTACGGGATATTCTTCGAGCAGGTCGAAATTTTCGTGTACACCCTCTACAAAAAGCACATTGTATTTCTTTTTGCCGAGCTTTTTAAGCATTTTCTTTTCCTTTTTACTGCCGTCCCAAATACAGCCGAAATCGCCCGTAATTATCAGTGCGTCACCACGTCTGAGCTTTTTCAGCGCCGGTGACCTGAATCGTGTTATATCGCCGTGCAGATCGCCTGTAACACATATCATAAGCTATATCCTTCTTCCGTTCTCTTATTGTCTTTGTCCGTATTTACGATCAATGTATGCTCCAGTCGATCGGTCCAATGCCGTTGCTTTTCAAAAATTCGTTGACCTTTGAAAAATGACGGCAGCCGAAAAATCCGTTATATGCCGACAGCGGGCTTGGGTGCGCCGCCGTGAATACTGCGTGCTTCGGATTTGTGATAAGCGGCATTTTGGACTTTGCGTTGCTTCCCCATAAGATAAATGCCGTAGGCACGTCACGCTCGTTTAAAAGCTCGATTATCCTGTCGGTAAGTATCTCCCAGCCTTTTCCCCTGTGACTTCCCGCCATACCCTCACGGACGGTAAGCGAGGTGTTCAGCATAAGAACTCCCTGCCTTGCCCAGTCGGTAAGCTCGCCCACCGACATATCAAAGTCTATGCCAAGGTCGCTGTGTATCTCGGTGAAGATATTTTTCAGCGACGGGGGCGGCATAACTCCACGCTTTACCGAAAAGCAAAGTCCGTGCGCCTGTCCCGGACCGTGATATGGGTCCTGACCTAAAAGCACCGCCTTTACCTTTGAGTACGGCGTGTATTTCAGTGCGTTGAAAATGCAATCCGCAGGGGGATATACATTGTATCTGTTATATTCATCGACAAGAAAAGCTCTCAGCTTTTTGTAATATTCGCTCCGGAACTGGTCTGCAAGCAGCTCGTCCCATTCGTTGCCTATGTTAACCATTTTTTATCTCCGTCAGATCTCGTGCGTTCTCGCATAATCGAACAAAAACTGCTGTGCTATCCCCTCGTTGCCCTTTATACATTCCGGCAGACCGTCTGGATATAATTTCTGCTCGATACGCTTTATCCATACATCTCTCGGAAAAGCGTCCGTCTTATGATAACCGAAAAGCAGTACGCAATCGGCCACCTTATCGCCGACGCCCTTTATCTTTTTAAGTTCTTCCCTTGCCGCTGTGGTATCCATAGCTTTTATACCGTCAAGGGAAACCTCGCCGCTACTCAGCTTTTCTACTGCGTCAACTATGTACCTTGCTCTGAAGCCTGCTCTCAGCGGTGCTAAGTCCTCGGCGGTAACTCCGACAAGCTTTTCAAGCGTGGGGAACATATAGCCTCTGTCCGTCTTTTCTCCGAAGCTCTCACACAGCCTGTCAATAATACCGGTGATACGCTTGATATTATTGTTCTGCGAAATTATGAAGCTGATAAGCGTTTCAAACGGCTCTTGCCTGAGTACCCTTATGCCCGGATTTTCCTTGCAGGCAAGCTTCATATGCTCATCCTCGGAAAACTGCTTTATCAGTGCGTCATAGTCGGTATCAAGGTCAAAATATGACCGCCAGTAAGAAATATCTCTTTTTTCTATGCTGTGGACAGTATAAGTGCCGTCGCCGTTATCGGATATATCTGCATATCTTCCGCCTGCTATACCGCAGAATCTGCCGTCAAGCTCTTTCCAGCGGAAAGCCTGCCCGCAGAAAAGCGTGCGCCTTATATCAAATCCCTTGCAAGTAAAAGTGTAATCCATATAATCATCTGCCGTTATCTGTTTTTACATCGGAAAAATTTTTGATTTAGTCTTGATTATTTCCGTTATATATAATACAATATTAACAGGGAAATTACAAGACCGACACAAAAAATTTTTTCCTGCCGGCACAATCCGTTCCCATAAAACGACATTGCAAAATCAAGTCCCGGCGGAGCTTTCCGCTGATATAATCTTTTTTGAAAGGAACTGAAAAAAGTGAGAGAAAGCATACTTACAATACCGGTAAACGAAGTATTCGAGCCTCGTGAGGGCTGTCCTATCTGCCGTATGAGAGATACGGTTGAGGAGCATATCTGCGAATATATAATGGGAGCGGCTATGATGGAGCCTGACGTAAGGCAGGATACCAACAGGCTCGGCTTCTGCTTTACGCACTATCAGCAGCTTATGATGCAGAACAACCGCCTGTCGCTCGGTCTTATGCTCAACAGTCATCTCGAGGTACTTAGAGGCAATATTTTCGAGAAGAAAGGTTTATTTGCACCCAGGGACGCAAAGGCTAAAAAGGCAGGCGCAGTAGGCGATACCTGCTTTGTCTGCTCAAAGGTACAGTGGGGCGTTGACCATATGCTTGAAACGGTGTTCACAATGTTTGCAAAGGACGGAAAGTTCAAGAATCTGTTCAAGTCGCAGGAATGCTTCTGTATGCCGCATTATCACTATCTTGTACAGCTGAGTGAAGCAAAGATGGCAAAGAACGACAGGGCAGAGTTTGTAAAGGTTATGGACACGATAATGCAGGAATACATAACAAAGCTCAACAGCGATGTAAACGACTTCTGCAACAGCTTTGACTACCGCAACGCAGGAAAGCTCCACAGCGAGGAAATGGAACACGTCCGCACATCAATAGAAAGAAGCGTTTCGTTCCTTACAGGCAGAAAGCCGAATTCAAAATAAAAGGGGCTCAAGTTAACACTTGTTAATATTTAACCTTGCTTCACAGTTAAACCTTGTAATCCGAAAATCCTGTGAAACCGCTTGAAATTTTTGACGCTAAGTTGTATAATGTAGTATAAACCACTTTTACGGAGGTGTCCATGAGTAAGAAAAACACAGCGGCTACAATCGCCACAATCGTTGTGGCTGTCCTTGCAATCGCAACAACTTTATTCCTGCTGTACCAGACCTCACAGCAGCAGATACAGGATAATCAGTATAATTACGTTCCCTCAGACGAGGTGAACGAAGAAATGAATATGAATGCGGTAACTCTTATCAAGAACAACTGCGAGGTATTCAGAATTTATCTCCAGTATGGCCTTCCCCACCAGGCTGAACCGTATAACAACGTTCCCGAGGACGGATATTATACCGTAAAGAGCGACAATTACAAAACAATTTCCGATGTAGAGGCTGTTGTAAACTCAACATTCGTTGAAAAAGAGGCAAAGCGTATCCTCACAAACATAAACGGTGACAATGTCGCTGTATACGCCGAGGAAACAGACGATGACGGCAACAAGGGTATCGGTCTTGACGTAAGCATGGTTGACGAAAACGGCAGATTCAAGGCTATCGCCTATGACTACACCTGGTCAAACGCAAAATTTACCCTTCACCCCAAGTCAAATACAGAGTGTGATATAATAGTTGAGCTGAACCCGGCGGAAGAAACATCCTCCGCTGAAAACGCATCATCCGGTTCAGGCGACAGTAACACAAAGAAAGTCACTGCCAATATGCTCAAGGTGAACGGCGAGTGGCGGCTTCAGAAGCTGGTTTACTGATAAATGAACAAAAAGGACAACCCTCTTAAAGTCTATGCTGTCGTAAGTCAGATAGGCTTTCTGGTAATCACTCCCCTGCTGATATTTATCTGGGGCGGCAGTGTACTGGTAAATAAATTCTCTCTGCCGTCGTGGGTGATGATCCTGCTGGTATTTGCAGGAATAATCACGATGATCTCGGGAGTGGGAACTTATCTTAAGAACCTTATAAAAATGTACGGCGGAAAGGACGATAAGAAAAACTATAAATACCTTTCGGACCGCCGTGACAATGACTATTACGACGATGACCGCCGTGACAGGAAGCTGTAAATATGAAAAAGAAAATTACCGAAACGACCTCATTCAAGGAATGTATGGCGCTGCTGCCGTACTATATCGGTGCGCTTGTATTGCTTGGAATAGTCAGCGTTATCCTGATGATTTCGGGAATAGGCGACTATACACTGCTTACGGGTGCGGCAGCAGGAACTGCGGTTTCCGCTCTTAACTTTGCACTTATGGCGATCAGTGCGGAAAAAGCGATAACTCTGACCGAGAAATCCGCAAAGCTCGCTATGAACGGCAGCTACGGAGCAAGGTATATCGGCACGTTTATAATTCTCGGCGTGCTGATGTTCTTTAAAATTATCAATCCCGTCACAGCCGTGCTTCCGCTGTTCGTGCCGAAAATTGCATATACCGTGACGGCGTTCAAGGAAAAAAGCAATTTCTGACAGCAAATTTACAATCGCTGACTTAACATTAAATTTATATAAAAATATAAAATATTCATTACGGGAACGACCCGTAAAAATAAGGGAGGAGCATTAGAAAATGACAGACCTTATAAAACCTATGGCGGAATTCTCTGTCGAAGGACCGCTTAAATCAATCAGCTTTGATATAGGAAGCTACAACGTAGTAATCAGCGAGAGCATCGTTGTACAGTGGATAGTAATGCTGGTACTCGGCATCGTGTTCTTTATCCTCGGCAGAAACCTCAAGGTGAGATCGACCTCACGCAGACAGATGGCGGCTGAGTATCTTGTAAACTTCTTCAACAATATGGTGCGTGACACCATGGGCGAAAAATACAGAAAATATACCCCCTATATAGGCGGACTTTTCTGCTTCTCGATTCTTTCGAGCCTTATGGGTCTTTTCGGCTTCAGATGTCCGACCTCGGACTTGTCGGTAATAGCCGCATGGGGCATCACGACATTTGTTCTGACGCTCAGAAACAAGCTGAAAACAGGCGGTATCAAGGGCTATCTCAAGGGCTTCATCGAGCCTATGCCTTTTATGCTCCCGTTCAATATAATCGGTGATATAGCAAACCCCGTTTCACAGACACTGCGTCACTTTGCAAATATCCTCGCAGGCTCTGTAATCGGAGGACTTATCTACTTTGCTTTAGGACAGGTAGCAAACGGCCTTGCGTCTATCGGTATACCGGCTGTATGCTCGCTGTACTTTGACCTGTTCTCGGCATTCATTCAGGCTTATATCTTCTGCACACTGACAATGGCTTACGTTTCAATGGCAGAATGCGGAGATGACTAAACAGTTTACCCCCACAGGAAACTGTGGTGTAATAAATAACAATAATCTACCGACAGGTAGAATAAAATGACGGAGGACTTTGATATGGAAAACTTATCACAGGCAATCGTACTGGGCGCATCTGCAATAGGTGCAGGTCTTGCTATGATCGCAGGTCTTGGCCCCGGTATCGGTGAAGGCTTCTGCGGCGGTAAGGCTGTTGAAGCAATCGGCAGACAGCCCGAGGCTTCAGGCGCAATCACGAGAACAATGATCATCGGTGACGCTCTTGCGGAAACCACAGGTCTTTACTCACTCGTTATCGCTCTGCTGCTGATGTTCGCAAACCCCTTCATCAGCCAGCTTTAATCTCTGGCAGACTACAACACGAAAGGATTGAAGTGAAATGACGGATATGCTGAGAATAGCCGAGGAAGCCGCCGAGCAGGCAAAGTTTTCTCTGGTCAGCATAGATCTTAACACTATAGTCTTCACTCTGATCAACACGCTCATCATCGTTCTGCTTTATTTCTTCTTTCTGCACAAGCCCGTCTGCAAGATTCTTGACGAGCGTGCAAAGACAGTAAACAAGGATATGGACGACGCACAGAAGGCGAAGGAAGAAGCTGCCGCAGTAAAGGCAGACTACGAGCATCGCCTTGAAACCTCAAAGGAAGAGGCAGCCCGCATTGTAGCCGACGCTACGAAGAAGGCGCAGGCAAGAGAGGACGAAATCATCTCTGCCGCTAATGAAGAAGCCGCTTCTATGAAACAGCGTGCGGAAGAATCTATCGAGCGTGAAAAGAAGCGTGCGGTAAACGAGATAAAGGAAGAAATTTCCGATATGGTAGTTATGGCGGCTTCAAAGGTTGCCGAGAAGGAGATAAACGCACAGGACAACGAGAAGATAATCGACTCGGTTCTGTCGCAGATAGGAAAGGAGAACTGAAATGGCTGCTGTTGACAAGACATACGGCGACGCATTGTTCTCTCTTGTTACCGAAGAGGATGAAAAGGCTCTGCCCGACATTCTCGGACAGCTTAAAGGCGTTTCGGAGGTATTTGCCGCCGAGCCGGACTTTATAAAGCTGCTGCGTACTCCTACAATCCCGATCGAAGAAAAGACGGCACTTGTAAAAGAGGTCTTTGACGGAAAGGTGCATAAGTTTGTAGTGAACTTTCTGTGCATTCTTACCGAAAACGACAGGCTGCCCGACTTTGAGCGGATACTGGCATACTTCACAGGGCTGTATAACGAAAAGCTTGGTATAGCAGATGTTACGGTAACCTCTGCAATGCCCCTTTCGGATACGGCGGCTGAAAAGATCAGAGCAAAAATGGCTGAGATTACGGGTAAGACCGTTAATATGACGCTGAAAACCGATAATAAGCTCATCGGCGGCGTTGTTATCAGCTACGGCAATACGACTATCGACGGAAGCGTCAAGGCAAGGCTCGAACAGCTTAAGGCTGATATTGCCGGAACTATCGACTGACATAAAAATCGTCAGACGGTAAAAAAATACGAAAGGAAGAACCTCCAATGGATTTACGCCCGGATGAAATAACAGGCATAATTAAATCCCGGATCAAGGACTACGGCTCAAAAATCCGTCTTGAAGATACAGGTACTGTTGTAACTGTAGGTGACGGTATTGTTCGTATACACGGACTTGAAAAGTGTATGATGAACGAGCTGCTGGAATTTGAGAACGGCGTTCGCTGCATGGCGCTCAACTTAGAGCAGGACTTTGTCGGTGCGGTTATGCTGGGCTCAGATGCCGAGATCAAAGAGGGCGATACAGTAAAGCGTACAGGCTCTGTCGTATCTGTACCCGTAGGCGAGGAACTGCTCGGACGAGTAGTAAACGCACTGGGACAGCCTATCGACGGCAAGGGCGCTATACTCGCAAAGGAAACACGCCCGATCGAGAAGATCGCACCAGGTATCATTACGAGAAAATCTGTTAACGTTCCGCTTCAGACAGGTATCAAGGCTATCGACTCCATGATACCGATAGGAAGAGGTCAGCGTGAGCTGATTATCGGTGACAGACAGACAGGTAAGACCGCCATTGCGATTGATACGATCATAAATCAGAAGAAAACAGACGTAATTTGTATATACGTTGCTATAGGTCAGAAGGCTTCTACGGTTGCAAACGTAGTTGAACAGCTCACCGCCGCAGGCGCTATGGACTACACAATAGTAGTTTCCGCTACTGCAAGTGAGCTTGCGCCCTTACAGTACATCGCTCCCTATTCGGGATGCACCATGGGTGAATACTTCATGGAAAAGGGCAAGGACGCACTCATAATCTACGATGACCTGTCCAAGCACGCTGTGGCTTACAGAGCACTTTCTCTGCTCCTCAAGCGTCCGCCCGGACGTGAGGCTTACCCCGGCGACGTATTCTATCTTCATTCAAGACTGCTCGAAAGAGCCGCTAACTTAAACGAGGACTACGGCGGCGGTTCGCTCACCGCACTGCCTATAATCGAAACACAGGCAGGCGACGTTTCTGCATATATCCCGACCAACGTTATTTCGATAACCGACGGTCAGATATTCCTTGAAACAGAGCTGTTCCACTCAGGTGTAAGACCTGCGGTTAACCCCGGTATCTCGGTATCCCGTGTCGGCGGTAACGCTCAGATAAAGGCTATGAAGAAGGTATCCGGTACTCTGAAACTCGAATATTCGCAGTTCAGAGAGCTGCAGAGCTTCTCGCAGTTCGGCTCGGATCTTGATAAGGATACAAAGGAACGTCTTGCAAAGGGCGAGCGTATCGTTGAGATATTGAAGCAGGGACAGAACTCTCCTGTAGCTGTTGAAAATCAGGTCATAATCATCTATGCCGTAATCAACAACTATCTTAAGGACATTCCGCTTGAAAAGGTCGGCGACTTTGAGCGTGACCTGTATAAACACATGGAAGAAGCTCACCCCGATATTACAGCAAGCATAAGAGAAGAAAAGGTACTCACTCCCGATAACGAAGAAAAGCTGAAGGCGGCTCTTAAGGATTTCTCGGAGAAGTACGTTTAAGACTAAGATATAAGAATCAAGCGAAAGGAAGAATAGTTATGAAAAAGGCATCACTTGTACTGAGCATCGTTGCTTTAAGCATATCCGCACTCACCCTTGCGCTCACGGTTTTAGAGCTGTTCTATAAAAAGACGACTTATATCGACAGTGATAATATCCGATAAAGGAGGCTTTGCATGGCTTCGGGAAATATGAAGGACATCAAGCGCAGAGTAAAAAGCGTTGAGTCCACTATGCAGATAACGAAGGCTATGGAGCTTGTTGCTTCTTCCAAACTCAGAAAGGCAAAGCTCCGTGCCGAAGACGCACGTCCGTTCTTTGATGCACAGTATTCCCTAATGTGCCGCATTGCAGGCGAAACGGAGAACTTAAGCACCGTATATACAAGACACAGAGAGGTAAAGAACCGTCTGTTCATTGTAATTGCGGGCGACAGAGGTCTTGCAGGCGGTTACAACTCCAATATACTGAAGCTGGTACAGCAGACTCACGGCAATGAATATATGCCTAAGATAATAGCTGTCGGCAAGAAGTCTGCGGAGTTCTTTACAAAGCACGAATATGACGTAGTGGCGCAGTTCCCCGGCATTGCGGAGCATATCAAAACGGCAGACGCTGCCGATATAGCGCAGATAGCGACAGATCTTTTCACAAAGGGAGAGGTCGATGAGATAGAGCTGTTCTTTACGCAGTTCGTATCTCCTCTTGTACAGACTCCTACCCGTATGCCCGTTCTCCCAATAGACGCTCCGACAGGCAAGGCAGTACCCGAAAACAAGGCAGGCACTACCTATGACCCAAGTCCCGAAGCGGTTTTCAACCGTGTGATACCAAAGCTCATAACGAGCCTTATCATGTGTGCGGTAAACGAAAGCTACGCATCGGAACTGGGCGCCAGAAGAACAGCTATGGAAAACGCAACGGACAATGCGGAGGAAATGATCGCAAGCCTGTCACTTATGTACAACCGTGCAAGACAGGAAAAGATCACGAATGAGCTTAACGAGATCGTATCGGGTGCTAATGCGCTGAATTAATAAGAAAGGACAGGACTGATCTATGCCACAGAATATCGGCACGGTTGTGCAGATTATCGGTGCGGTACTTGATATAAAGTTCCCCCCGGAGCATCTGCCTAACCTGCTTAACGCCATAGAGATAGAACACGAGGGCAAAAAGCTGACCGTAGAAGTAGCACAGCATATCGGCGACGATACGGTACGCTGCATTGCTATGGGCAGTACGGACGGACTTGTAAGAGGACTTCCGGCAGTAGATACGGGCGCATCAATAAAGGTTCCCGTAGGCAGACAGACCCTCGGAAGAATATTCAATCTGCTCGGTGAGGCTGTTGATAACAAGCCCCAGCCCGAAACAAAAGAAAAATGGGAAATCCACCGTCCCGCTCCGTCATTCGAGGAGCAGGAGGGTTCAACACAGGTACTTGAAACGGGTATCAAGGTCGTAGACCTTATCGCACCTTACCTCAAGGGCGGTAAGATAGGTCTGTTCGGCGGTGCCGGTGTTGGTAAGACCGTACTTATTATGGAGCTTATCAACAACATCGCTAAACAGCACGGCGGTCTTTCGGTATTCACAGGTGTCGGTGAACGTACCCGTGAGGGTAACGACCTTTACAACGAAATGACCGAGTCCGGCGTTATCGAAAAGACAACGCTTGTTTACGGTCAGATGAATGAGCCGCCCGGAGCAAGAATGAGAGTAGCCCTCTCAGGTCTTACGATGGCTGAGTACTTCCGTGACAAAGAAGGTCAGGACGTACTGCTCTTCATAGACAATATATTCAGATTCACACAGGCAGGCTCTGAGGTTTCCGCCCTTCTCGGACGTATGCCCTCAGCCGTTGGTTATCAGCCTACGCTGGCGACCGAAATGGGTGCTTTGCAGGAGCGTATCACTTCTACAAAGAAAGGCTCAATCACATCCGTACAGGCGGTTTACGTTCCTGCGGACGACCTTACCGACCCTGCGCCTGCAACGACCTTCGCACACCTTGACGCTACAACGGTACTTTCAAGAAACATTTCATCAATGGGTATCTTCCCCGCTGTTGACCCTCTTGACAGTACATCAAGAATACTCACTCCCGAGATAGTCGGCGAGGAGCATTACGAGGTTGCAAGACAGGTACAGTCGATACTCCAGCGTTATAACGAGTTACAGGATATTATCGCTATTCTCGGTATGGACGAGCTTGACGACAACGACAAGCTGACCGTATCAAGAGCAAGAAAGATTCAGCGTTTCTTATCTCAGCCGTTCTCCGTTGCAGAACAGTTTACGGGTATGAAGGGTAAGTATGTTCCGCTCAAGGAAACGATAAGAGGTTTCAAGGAGATCATCGAGGGTAAACACGACGATCTTCCCGAGTCGGCATTCCTGTTCGTCGGCACTATCGACGAAGCTGTTGAAAAGGCTAAGAATGAGAAGGCGTAATAACAAGGGTTATTTCAGCCCGGTAACGATAACCGCCCTTTTACTGGCACTGCTTATAGCAGGTCTGCCGTTTATAGCAAGCGGACCTGTAAAGGACGATGATATTCTGACCCCACTGCCGACCCCTGAAACAACGGCGCAGGAATCGTCGGTCATCGTAACTACAAAAAAGCGCACAGATGTATCACCCGCACCGTCTGCTTCAACAAAGCCCGGAAACGATGTTACGGGTGCTATTGCAAGCAGTGAAACGGTGTCGGACGTGCAGAGAAAAGCAAAAGCGCTTGAAAGCGTCGCACTTTCACTGTACAACGAAAACGGCGACAGCCTTACCGCTGATATGGTAAGACAGAAAGCCGCCGTGCCCGCAGATGAACATTTTATCGTTACAATAAGCGTTAAAAACGGCAGCGTAAGTAAAATATCGTATTTTACAAAAGACTATTCCGTTTCTTACGCAAACGGCAGTTATTCCGCACTTGCGAATATCGCCGATGAAAATTTTGAAGATTTGGTATTGTTCTTATAACTCCCGCGGAAAGGAAAGATGATATGACAGAATTCAAACTGAAGATCCTTACCCCGGAGGGAGTAGTATATGACGGTATGGCTGAAAGCGTTATCGTCCGTACTACCGTCGGTGACAAGGGCATACTTGCAAAGCACGAGCCATATGTTGCGGCGCTGACAATAGGACAGGCGAAGATACGCATTGACGGAGCTGTACGCATAGGCGCAGTTTCTTCGGGTATAGTCGAGGTCACAAAGGATCAGACATCAATACTTGCCCAGTCGTTTGAATGGGCAGACGAGATAGATGTCGAGCGTGCCGAAAAGGCAAAGGCTCTTGCAGAAGAGCGTATGAAGCAGTACAAGGACGATCAGCGTGCTCTTGATATTGCCGAGTACAAGCTCAAGAGAGCAATAAACAGAATAAATACAGCCAATATAAAGCTGTAATACCATCAAAGCAATAACCGCCAACGGTCAGTTACCGTTGGCGGTTATTGCTTTTTGTTCAGTTATTTGTTATCAGTCAGCCATTGCCGCTTTTAAGCGCTTAAGTGTTTCTTCTTCACCGAGCATCTGCATTATGGTATACAGGTCGGGGGAATTTTTTCTGCCGGTTATCGCTACTCTGAGTATTCCGCAGGCATCGGCAACCGAGCCTTTGTAAGCGTCGGGATTTGCCTTGTATTCCTTGATGTTGGGGCAGAAGCCTAAAGGCTCACCGACTGCCTTTACACCGTCAAACCAGGCACTGCTGTCAACCTTGTGGTCATAAGCCGAAATATATGCCGATAAAAATTCCTTGCGCTCGTCGGCAGTCAGCTTTTCGTCAAACTCATAGCCGTCCACGCCGTCACCGTAAAGATACGGGAACATCTCCGACAGATCGCTCCACTTAGCAATATCCTTGCGGACCTTCTTGCCGTTATATTTCCACAGCTTTATGCTCTCCCTGAACTTTTCGGGGGAAGCTGTGATATAAGCGTTCAGCTTTTCATCGTTATCCTTTGCCCATACGCTTATCTCATCAAAGAGCGTTTCCTCGCTCATCTTCGAGATAACATCACGGCTTACGCTTGCCAGCTTATCCATATCGAACAGTGCGCCGCTGACGGGCATCTTTTCAAGCTTGAACTTAAACTCCGACATGTCTGCATCGGGGTTCTTCATTCTCCACTCCTCATAGTTTGAGTTTGCGATAGTCATAAGGTATTCAAGCACCGACTGAACAGGGAAACCGGCTTTTGAATAGAACGAAACGCTGGCTTCGGGGTCTTTTCTCTTGCTGAGCTTTCTCTTTTTATTCTCGCCGCCGTCCAACTTCATTATCGGGGCAATATGAGCATACTTCGGCATTTTAAGACCGCTTGCTCTGAAAAGCTGTTCGTGCAGAGGATATGAACTTATCCACTCATCGCCTCTTATAACGTGGGTAGTACCCATCAGAAAATCGTCTACAACGTGTGCAAAGTGGTATGTAGGGATACCGTCCGACTTTAAAAGCACAACGTCCATTATGTTTTCGGGCATTTCGATATTGCCTCTTATAAGGTCACGGCAGGTTATCTTGTTTTCTGCGTTGCCGTCTGAGCGTAAACGCAGAACGTATTCCTTGCCTGCCTTTATATTGGCTTCTATTTCTTCAATGGACAGATTTCTGCACTTCGCATAGCTGCCGTAATAGCCCATATCGGCTTTTTCGGCCTCCTGTGCCTTTCTTATTTCGTCAAGCTCCTCCGCCGAGCAGAAGCACGGATATGCAAGGCCACGCTTAACAAGATCCTTTGCAAAGGTCTGATATATCTCTTTTCTCATACTCTGTCTGTATGGTCCGTAGCTGCCCTTTTCGGGTTCGCCGTCTGCCGCCGCACCCTCGTCAAAGCATACGCCGTACTGCGCAAGAGATGTGATTATCTCGTCTGCTCCGTGTTCAATCTCACGCTTTTTGTCGGTATCCTCAAGACGCAGGTAGAATACACCGTCCGACTGTCTTGCCATACACATTGAAATAAGTGCGGCATACAGACCGCCTATGTGCATAAAGCCTGTGGGACTGGGTGCGAATCTTGTCACAGCCGCCTTGTCGGGAAGCGTTCTTGCGGGATATTTTGCAAACATATCCTCAGGTGTTGTCTTGATGTCACCGAACAGAAGCTCGGCTAAATAATTGTTGTCCATTTTTTCGCCCTTCGTTTTTTAATTTAATATACGCTTTTTAGCAACCTTAAGTATCAGCACGATAGCCGAGCTGAGTACCAGATTTATTGCAAGCTCTACAACAAAGTTAAGTCCCACGAATGCGGTCACCATATATGCACCGACATTTTCAAAGCCGGCACCTGCTGCCCACTGTGCAATAGTGTCATAAAAGAACACAAGGCAGCCTAAAAGGAAAATACCCGTATTTACTATCGGTGAAACAATACCCGCGCCTATTACTCCGAGTATATCGTTCTTGCGGCTAAACAGACTGTAGATAAATCCTGCGGCGGCACCTGCAAGAGTTCCTTTCAGAAGCACCGTAATTATCGTACCGGGAATGTTGATAGCAAGAAAAGCACCCGCGTCTGTAAACAGTACGACTACGCCGAATACAAAGCCGAGCCATGCGCCCGCCTTCCAGCCATAAAGAGCCGCACCGACTACTATCGGAACGAGTACAAGCGTAATGTTGAATACGCCGAAACGGATCGCTATAGCCATAGCCTGTAATACAACTACTATTGCCGTCAGCAGTCCCATTGTTGTGAGCATCACAGTTTTGTTTTTTGTAGATGCAAGTGTGTTGTTTGTGTTTGACATAAAAATCTCCTTTGCTGAAGTCCTGTTGTCAGCAGGTACCTCGCAGGGTTGTATATTTTACATATCATCCGCCGTTCAGAAAACGTTCACAGCCGGTAACCGCAGAAATAGCATCTGTCGGTTCCGTCCACAATGCCGCTTACTTCTTCTGATTTTTCTTGTAGATAATATGCAGACCCTCTAATACAAGATCGGGATCGACAATAAGCTCACGTCTGCAAAGCGGAGCTATAAGGCTTGCATAGCCTCCCGTTGCGACTATTGTCGCCTTTTCGCCGAGCTCTTCTTCGTATCGCTCTATCATGCCGTCTATCATGCAGGCGATACCGCCGATGACGCCGGCTCTCATACTGTCGGGGCTGTTTGTGCCTATCATCTTTTTGACAGAATCAGCGCCGATAAGAGGAAGAGATGCGGTTTTGCCGGACAATGCCTCGAATGATAATCTCGGTCCGGGCGCTATTGCGCCGCCGAGAATCGCACCGCTCCTGTCGAGTGCGAATATCTTAAGGCAGGTGCCGACATCTATGAATATGCACGGCATAGGATATTTACTCTTTGCCGCTACACCGCCGCATACAAGGTCGCTGCCGAGTACGGACGGATCGTCAATCTTTATATTAAGTCCTGTTTTTATACCGGGGGAAACGATAATAGGTTTTACGTTACAGAGCTTTTCTATTCCTTTTTCGAGTATGGGAGTTATCGGCGATACGACAGAGGAAATGATACAGCCTGTTACAGCCGCATTTTCAAAGCCGTAAAGGGATAATATATCCTTCAGCTTTATCGCATACTGATCTTCCATTCTGGAAACCTGCGTGTTGAGCCTGGATATAAAGCTCAGTTCACCGTTATTGTCAAAACCGCCGAATACTATGTTAGTATTGCCGACATCTACTGCAAGTATCATTCTTTGTCCTCCGATTCTTCGGATATGTCGTTTTCTATTATATCATCAGTTTCGCTGTTGTCAATATCTGCGGCTTCATTTACAGCCTTTGTCAGTTTTACAGGCTTCTTTATTTTTTTGAGCACCAGTATCAATCCGACAAATATTGCTATACCGATAACCGTCACTATAAGCCCCGTGCCAAGTCCTGCCGCAAAGAATCTGAACTCTACAACGTGTTCGCCCTCCGACAGCTTTACTGTCATCAGAGCGTCATTCAGTGCGGTATCATAATCCGTTTTTACGCCGTCAACGTATACCGTCCAGCCCTTTTCGGCAGGGATAGTGGTAAACAGTATATCATTGCTCTTTGCGTTTACCGTAAAGCGTATGTCGGTCTGGCTTACCTTTTCGACCTTTGTATCGGCGTTCTTTTCCCACATCTGAGCTATTGCCGATGTTTCCGCTTCCTCATTATATACTGCGAACTGCGGCTCTCTGAAGTAAAGGTCGCTCTTTTTCAGTGCGAGCTTTACCGTTACTTCCTCGCCCTTTTCAAATCTGCCGAGATCCTTTATATTATGGTTGTCGCTTTCAAAGCATATACCCTTGTACGTTCCGTTTACATAGAGTGACGCTTCACGCTGATAGTCGGTCGGCAGGAACATATAGATCTCTCCGCTCTTTGGCGCAGTTATCGTATATGTTACGCTTGCTTCGCCCGTTACATCCGTAAAGCCTATATGCTGATTTTCAAACGAGCCTTTCTTGCAGTTTTCAACATAAGGCTCGCCGTCTGCGGAGAATACGGTGAAGAACTCCCTGTTTCCGCCCGTCATAGCGTTAAGCAGTTTATTCTGATTGTCAAATACATCATACTTTGACAGCTCAAGCGATGATACCTTGCTGTCTGCAAGATAGCCTATCGGCAGAGCGTCCTTGTTTTCCGTGACGGTTATATCATCTGCGGTTTTTATGTTGGCTGTGGATTCGCCTGCACAATCGAGGATATATTTCACACCGAAGATATCGCTTGTCAGCGGAGTGTTGCCCGAAAATCTCGAATAGTGTCCGTTTGACGTAAAACCGAAATACCCCAGCATATCTATAGCCCTTGCATTCAGCGTACTGCTTGAATGCGACAGTCCGTACATATTTACCGCCATCGGGTCGTTTACCGAGCGGAAGAAGTTCTTTTCTATCCTGTAGAAACCATCGTCCTGCTCCTTTATTTCTTCCACCTTTTCACGCAAAGGAAGTATAACGCTTAAGTAGCTGTCCCTTGTCGAGAATGTTATATCCTGGTGCATCTTTGTAAGCGTGTTTGTGGTGTTGAAGCAAAGCTCCGCACATATCACCGCTGTCACAAGGATAACGCCTGTCTTTGATACGTTTTTTCCACCGCCGTAATGCCTTACCGCAAATACGGTAATTCCCGCAACCGCCATGAATACTATGGCAGGGAGCGCAACTGTTATGCCGTCAAATACCTCTCTGCCCTCACTGCCGAGCGTCGTGATGAATGTATCCTGCGCCTCAATGTATATTATAAGAGCAATATAACTTAGCGTAATTGCTCCGACCGTTCTCGCTCTGACCGCTTTAAGCTGTTCAAAGCAATGCGCCGCAAGCGCCACTATCACAAACGACAGCATAAACGAGTATCTGTAAGGCAGCCAGTTCGGCATCTGTCCGCCGTGCCATATCATATCAACCGGACGGATATACATACTTACTACAAGCAGACCGATAAGTGCGCCTGCCGCAAGCTTTTTCTTAAAGCCATATGCCTTACAGCAGAAAAATCCCGCCGCAAGCACTAAAGCCAGCGAGCCGCAGAATATAAACGGCAGTCCCTCCATTCTCACCGTGTCGTAAGTATTCGGGAACAGCTTTCTTGCTATATCTATAAGGTCAAAATTATTAACAAGCGAATAATCCGGCTCGGTGAAGCTGAACTTTCCGTTCTGTAATGAGTTGTAAACGGGCAGTATCATAAATGCGCTCATCATAGCCGCCAATATGCCTGACAGTGCGAAATACTCACCCTTGATTATAAATCTCTTGACTATTTTACCGCCGGTGTTTCCTGTATATGTTTCAAGTGAGAAATAACGGCAGATAAAGTACAGCAACGAGAATATCGCCGCCATAAAGCCTATGTAGAAGTTTGTTACAAACGCATATGCCAACGAAAGTACAAGCAGTCTGAACCTGTTTTCCTTTATCAGTGAATCGATACCCCAGCAGATAAGCGGAAGTGCAATAACGCAGTCAAGCCACATCGGATTCATGGTCTGTACCACCATATACGCACACATGGCATACATCGGCGCAAACACAGCCGCAGTGGCCTTTGACAGCTTCTGCGACTTATGCGCAAACAGCGCAAAGGTTACGCCGCACGCACCGAACTTTGCGAGCATCATTGTGAGCAGACCCTCGGTTATCATACTGCGCGGGAATATCCACACAAGTATATTGAACGGGCTTGCAAGGTAGTAGCCGATTATGCCCATAAACTCGCCCGACAGGTTTCTGCTCCACGAATACATCAGGCTTTCGCCGTTGCCTATTACGTCATGCACATAGTCAAAATAGAAAACATACTGTGCGTTAAGGTCAAGCGACAGCACCGACCTTTCACCGAACGGGTATATATCGAACGTCACATACGCTATACCCATAAGTATCACAGGGATAAGAAATGCCGCAAACAGATAACCGTTTCTATAGCACAGATGCCTGAAAGACAACATTTTTTCTCTGAAAGAAGCCATTATTTTTCGTCCTCACATTTTTGTCTGTGTCCCGACTCTTCACTTACTATATATCTCGGGCGCTGTTTTATCTCTTCGTATATCTTGCTCAGGTAATATCCGATAATTCCGATACCGAGCATAAGTATACTGCCTATTATCAGCAGCAGGAGTATAACGGTCGAAAAACCGTCCGCCGCCGTCCCCTTGCAGAAGTTGACTATAGTCTGCACCGCCAGTATCACAGCGAATATAAAGAATAATATACCCGACCAGGTGATAATGTGCATAGGGACATTTGTAAAGCTGGTTATCGAGCTTAAAGCGTACTTGAACAGCTTTCTGAACGACCACTTGGTTTTGCCGGCATTTCTCGGCGCAACGTCAAATTCGACACGCTCAGTCCTGAAGCCTACCCAGCTTGAAAGCGCACGGAAGAATGTCAGCCTTTCGGGCATTTCGTTAAGCGCATTGACTACCTTGCGGTCCATAAGCTTATAGTCGCTTGCGCCGTCAAGCTCAATGTTTGAGCTGTTCTTCATCATACGGTAAAAGGTCTTTGCAAAGAGCTTGTATACTATGCCCTCCTTACCCCTTGACGCTTTTATGGCTTCGACTACCTCCGCACCGCTCTTCCATGCGGTGTACATCGTTTCAAGAAGCTCCGGCGGGTGCTGCAGATCGCAGTCTATCACCGCAACGCAGTCGCCGTCAGCGGCTTTCAGCCCTGCAAAGATAGCGCCCTCCTTGCCGAAATTCCTTGAAAAATGAAGCCCTCTTATATGCTCGTCCGTTTCTCCGAGCTGTTTTACAAGCTCCCATGTGCCGTCCTTTGAACCATCGTCTACGAAAATCAATTCATAGTCATCGAGCGGTGCTAATATGCCGCCAAGCCTTTCGGCGGCGGCAGGTATATTTTCCTGCTCGTTGTACGCAGGTATTACTACTGAAATCATTTTATTCTCCGACTATATTTATCTCTACCGTCTTTTCACGTTCTCCGTCGAAATCCATATATATTATGTACTGGGACAGTCCGAGCGAAATCTCGCTGTCGCAGATAGCCGCAACGACAGAGCCGCCTGCAAGCTGATGGCAGATAGCCGCTCTGAGCGGCTCTTCCGCAAGAGTAGATACTTTTTCATAGTATTTGAGATATCCGTTCAGCGCCTCGGGATCGTTTGTCGCTGTAAACACCGACGCAGTGGTGTGCATAGAAGAAATTGAAATAATGCCGTTTCTGATATTGGATCTGCGTACGCACTCCATGACATCCTCGGTAAGATCCATATAACCTGTCTTTGAGGGAATGGTGATGGTGAATGTCTGTTTTACGTTATTCATAAGACTTGTCCTTTCATATTGCGGCACTGCCGCCTTAAATTTACCTTTTTACTTTTGTATTTATTCTTACTCTGCCTGAGGGCGAGGTTATTCCGAGGTCGTCGCTTTCCGCAGCTCTGCCGTCGCTCATTGCGGCAAGCCCGTTGATATAGCACCGAGTACCGGGAGAGATCACGGTATCTGCGTCCCCTGCAAAGTCGATGTCTATGCTTCCCGATGAGTTTACAAGCTTACCGCCCGAAAATTCATCTATATACATATCTATCCTGCCGCTGTCGCATTCAATATCAAGCGTGCCCGTGCAGGACAACCGCTCTATTTCCGCACTGCCGCTCTTGCACCTGATATTCACCATATAGCCGCTCACCGCACAGCAATGCAGATCAGTCGACGCAGAATAAAGGTTAAGGCTTTCAAACGGTTTATCCGGTAGCTGTATTTCTATCCTGTAGCTGAACTGCTCCGCAGTATACAGTGTAATAACAAAGCTCGGTACCTGTTCTATCACAAGCCGTCCGCCGTCGTCATATACCTCAACCTCGGTGTCGCTGACATACGAAACGTGTATCATGTCATCGGCAGACCGTGTTATGTACACCGGTATATCTGTTGTTTCCACTGTCAGAAATCCGGTAAACGGAAAGCTCTCTTCACCGCGCTTTACCGAACTCCTGTAGTCCTTGTCGAGGAACGCCGCACAGCACAGCGCCGCAATAAGACACACCGAGCCTGATAAAAAGAACACCCGTATAAGCACCTGAACCGTGTTCAGCTTCTGCACACGCATATGCCGGAAGCGGATAGCGTCTTTCAGCTTCATTCTTTGTCAGATGAGAAAAGTCTGTATACATATGAAGCTGCGGCGGGACACAGCCTTGCCGTACTGAGAAGTATAAGTCCCAGCCCGAACAGCAGGCTTGCCGCACCGAAAAACAGCATTGTAAGCGCCGAAAGGTCGGACACAAATATACTGCCCTTGCCGACAGCCCTTATCACCGCCGACGGCAGTGTTATCATTCCGTTTGCGATAAGCGCAAGCGCAAAAACCATCACAACAAGTATGCCTGTGAAAATTGCCGCCGATAAAGCGATATGACACACCGTCTGCGGTATGCGTGAGAATTTGCATAAAGTTTTAGTCTGCATAAAAACTCCTGTATTTTCTGTCTTTATATCAGGGTAAACTGCGCATTGCACATTCTGCCCCATTTTGTTTATACAATTAAGTTTATTATAACATATGTAGATTACTGTTGTCAAATTGAAGCGGGGATTTTGCAGTCACCTGTATCGTGACTGAATGGATTGAAATTGATCGGAGTACAATCTCTTTTTCTGCACTACTCCAAATTCAAAATCCGTGCTTGAAGCAAGGACGCTTCACAGCGGTCGCACAAAGTCGTTATGCACGGATGCATATAGTCAGCCACACCAAGTCACTGCACGATGCAGTGACAAAAAATGGCTGACAATGCACGGATGCAACGACCACAAACGACCGCAAGAAAGCGCAACCACAATTATTCACTGTTCATTATTCATCATTCATTAGCATTACCCTCTCTTGTTCCGACACGTTTTTCACCGTACGGGGTATAAAATACAAGCTGTCAGCATACAGCATAACAATGAAAGGGGAGCTTTATACGAGTGTTGAAATAATAAAACGAAACGGAAGCGTCACCGCTGTGATAAGCGGCGAACTCGACCACTGCGAGGCGGCAGGCATACGGATGCAGATAGACCCCGAGCTTGAACATCTTATGCCGACTATGCTTATTCTGGATATGTCGGGTGTAACATTTATGGACAGCTCAGGAATAGGACTTATACTTGGCAGACAGCGTGTAATGGAATCGCTCGGCGGCGGTATCACAGTCAAGAACCCTTCGCCGTCCGTCCGCAGGATATTACAGGTTGCGGGACTTTCAAGGCTGATCATAAGCGGTAAGAAAACGGAGGAATAAAAATGAAGTGCGAAAATTATGTTAAGCTGTCGTTCCCTGCCCTGTCACGAAACGAAAGCTATGCAAGAGCGGCTGTCGGCGCTTTTGTTTCCCAGCTCGACCCGACACTGGATGAGCTGGGAAGCGTCAAGGCGGCAGTGTCCGAAGCGGTGACGAACTGTGTAGTCCACGCCTATTCGGAATGTGAAACTGTCGGCATTATAAATATAACTGCTCGTATAAAAGAAGAAGATGTATACATAAAGATAACCGACAAAGGCTGTGGCATAGAGGATATAAAAAAGGCGATGGAGCCGCTGTTTACAACAAAGCCGGAGCTTGAGCGGAGTGGGCTCGGCTTTGCGGTTATGGAAAGCTGTTGTGATAAGGTCAAAGTATCATCAAAGGTAGGTAAAGGTACAACCGTTACCCTTACATTCCGTTTTGATAAAAAGGTGCTGAAATGAGCGCCGATAAGGACAATTCTTTCATCACGGAGCATTTTGCTCTGGTGCATTCTATAGCAAGCCGATTCAAGGACCGTGGGATCGAATATGACGAGTTGTTCTCGGCAGGGTGCGTCGGACTTGTAAAGGCAGGCAATAATTTTGACGAAAGCAGGGGGCTGAAGTTTTCAACATATGCCGTACCGGTTATCATGGGAGAGATCAAACAGCTTTTCCGTGACGGCGGTACTGTCAAGGTGAGCAGGGGATTAAAGGAGCTGTCGCTGAAAATATGCCGGCTGCGTGACGAGCTTATCAAAAACGGCGAAGAACCGCATATTTCGGTGCTGGCGGAAAAGCTCGGGATAACGCCCGAAGAAGCGTCGCTTGCGCTCGGTGCGTCATTACCGCCGCTGTCCCTCAGCAATTATGATGATGAGGAAAACGACGAAGGAACTTTTGACTTGCCTGTTGAGCCTGAACAGCCGAAAGCGCTGGACAGACTGGCTCTGCGACAGCTTGTTTCCCGTCTTGAACCGCTTGACCGCAGGCTTATAATACTGCGTTACAGCGAGGAATGTACGCAGAGCAGAACGGCAGAAATACTTGGAATGACGCAGGTGCAGGTGTCACGCAGAGAGAAGAAGATACTGGAGGGGCTGAGAAAACAGTTGCTGTGTTGACTGCGGCGGCAGATTGCCGCTGTCAATTCACCGTTTTTTTGTTTCTGCTTTGCCGAGATTATGTTATCGGCAGATATCTGTGACAGGACGATCGGATACGCGTATAATCAAAAAAATCTTTTCTACAAAATAACCAAAACCGACAACTCTCATAGGCATTATTCCTGCTATTTTGACGGCGCAGTAATTTACTGTTAATTTGCCGTACGAAAGTGTTCGTGAAATATAAACAAAAATGAAGTGTAAAGTTTATGTAAAGAATCTACATTAAACAAAAAATGTTGAAAACTCGGTTGAAACTGTTGAATTGCAACAAGGGCTGTTGGGATATACAATAGGTTCAAAGAAAAAAATCTACCCGACAGGAAAGGAAGTTTTCAACTATGTCAAACGAAAGATACGAGCTTAACAAAAACCTCGCCCAGATGTTAAAGGGCGGTGTAATAATGGACGTTACAACGCCGGAGCAGGCAAGAATAGCACAGGAGGCAGGCGCTTGCGCAGTTATGGCGCTTGAGCGTATCCCTGCCGATATAAGAGCCGCAGGCGGTGTTGCAAGAATGAGCGACCCTGCTATGATAAAGGGCATTCAGAACGCAGTTACAATTCCCGTTATGGCAAAGTGCCGTATCGGTCATTTCGCTGAAGCGCAGATACTTGAGGCTATCGAGATAGATTATATTGACGAGAGCGAGGTTCTTTCTCCCGCAGATGACAAGTACCACATCGACAAGACAAAGTTCAACGTGCCTTTCGTATGCGGTGCAAAGGACTTAGGCGAGGCGCTCCGCCGTATCTCAGAGGGTGCTTCAATGATAAGAACAAAGGGCGAACCCGGTACAGGCGATGTTGTACAGGCTGTAAGGCATATGAGAATGATGCAGCAGGAGATCCGCAGACTGACATCTATGTCAAAGGACGAGCTTTACCAGGCGGCAAAGGATCTTCAGGTCGACTATGAGCTTGTAAAGTATGTTGCGGAAAACGGCAAGCTCCCCGTTGTAAACTTCGCCGCAGGCGGTGTTGCAACTCCTGCCGATGCCGCTCTGATGATGCAGCTCGGCGCTGAGGGCGTATTCGTAGGAAGCGGTATCTTCAAGTCGGGCAACCCCGCAAAGAGAGCCGCCGCTATCGTAAAGGCTGTTACAAACTACACTGACGCTAAGATGATTGCAGAGCTGTCGGAGGATCTCGGTGAAGCGATGGTCGGCATAAACGAACAGGAAATCGCTCTCCTCATGGCAGAACGAGGCAAATAAGCGGCAATGTCCCGCTTCAAATTCCGACCTTTTTAAAGGTCGGTGCGTAGCTAAGATCAGTGGGACGGTCGGGGATAAACGATATTCCGATTTATCACACTCTTTGGCAACGTGTCGCTTCAAGTCCCGCCCATTTTAAAGGTCGGTACGTAGCTAAGGTTCAATGAACGGTCGGGCGGCAATGTGCCGCCCCAAATTCCGCCTTTAAAAACATTTGTAATATATATAGGCTTGCAAAACGGCGGATTTATAAAAAGTGCTGGGCAAAAAGATAAAAAGGATAGCCGTAATATGGCATGATCCACTCAGCCGAAAGGACACAACTAATGACAGTAGCAGTTCTCGCGCTTCAGGGCGCATTTGCGGAACACGAAAAAATACTCTCGAAGCTCGGTGCAGACAGCTTTGAGATACGTCAGAAAAAGGATCTTGACCGTAGCTTCGATCGCCTTATAATTCCCGGCGGTGAAAGCACAGTGCAGGGAAAACTGCTCCGTGAGCTTGATCTTTTTGACGGCATAAAGAGCCGTATCGAAAGCGGTATGCCTGTCTACGGCACCTGCGCAGGTCTTATCCTGCTTGCAAAATCAATCTCAAACGACAGCGCACAGCACCTTCAGACAATGTCTATCGTTGCCAACCGCAACGCATACGGCAGACAACTCGGCAGCTTCCATACTGAAGCTCAGTTTGAGGGTATAGGAGAAATTCCTATGACGTTTATCCGTGCGCCGTATATCGACAAGGCTTATGACGATGTACAGATTCTCTCGGAGGTGGACGGAAAAATAGTAGCCGCAAGACAGAAAAATCAGCTTGTCACAGCCTTCCACCCGGAGCTTGACGGCGATACAAGAGTACACGAGTATTTTCTGAATATGTAAAGATATGTCGGATCCGCTGTTTTTTTAACGGCGGATTTTTTGTTGCCGTCCAATCTTCCACCCCCGCTTGCTTTATCAAAAATCATTTTTCCCAAAAATTAAAAAAATTTTAAAAACCCTCTTGACAAATTGCAAAAGCAGTGATATAATAAAGCCTACAAAGTCGATAGGCTTTTAGAGATTAAACCGAACCGAAAACGAGGTAAGGATATGAACAAGGACATGACAAGATATATCAGCGGTTTCCGATGTTGATTTTAGCAGCATCTTCAAAGTAAGACAGATATACTTTTGTTGTAAATGCAACACACGGTTTTATATCTACAGAATAACAAGCGAAAATTAAACTTAACGTATAACAGATTATGAATCGAAAAGGAGAAAATCACAATGAGAACATTTGACAAGATTACAGACCTTATAGGCAACACACCCATATTAAAGCTCAACAACTACATAGCTCTGAACGAGCTTCCCGCAAACATTTACGCAAAGCTCGAATACTTCAACCCCGCAGGAAGCGTAAAGGACAGAATCGCAAAGGCGATGATAGACGACGCCGAGGCTAAGGGCGCACTTAAGCCCGGTGCAGTTATAATCGAGCCTACAAGCGGTAACACAGGTATCGGACTTGCCGCTGTAGCCGCTTCAAAGGGCTACAGAATAATCCTCACAATGCCCGAAACCATGAGCGTTGAACGTCGTAATCTGCTCAAGGCTTACGGTGCAGAGCTTGTACTCACGGACGGTGCAAAGGGTATGAAGGGCGCAATCGCAAAGGCAGAGGAGCTTGCACAGCAGATTGAGGGCGGCTTCATTCCCAGCCAGTTCACAAACAGCGCCAACCCCACTGCTCACTTCAATACAACCGGTCCTGAGATATGGGAAGATACGGACGGCAAGGTTGACATCTTCGTAGCAGGCGTAGGCACAGGCGGTACGGTTTCCGGTGTCGGTAAGTACCTCAAGAGCAAGAACCCGAACGTAAAGGTAGTTGCAGTTGAACCCGCAGGCTCGCCCGTGCTTTCAAAGGGCGTGGCAGGACCTCATAAGATACAGGGTATCGGCGCAGGCTTTGTTCCCGAAACGCTTGATACCAAGATTTATGACGAAATAATCGCAGTCGAGAACGAGGACGCATTCGCTACAGGCAGAACGCTTGCAAGAAAAGAGGGCTTACTTGTCGGCATCTCATCCGGTGCGGCAGTTTACGCGGCTTCACAGCTTGCAAAGCGCCCCGAAAACAAGGGCAAGAACATTGTTGTCCTTCTCCCCGATACAGGCGACCGTTATCTCTCAACGCCTATGTTCGCAGAATAATTCAGAAATTTCTACACCCAATTTTATATAGCCATCGTAAAAGCTGTCTCAAACGGACAGCTTTTTGCATTTTGATTATAAAATAACGTCAAATAATCGCTGAAAATCCGCATCACAGCGTTATCTTATAATCGCATTTTGCAAGTTGCAATTCCTAAACTTGCACAAACGTGCTTGTGCTATAGCACAAAACCCTGTAAAACCGGTTGACCTCTCAGACTTTCGGTAGTACAATACAGGTAAGAAAAAAACAAGTACCGCAACGGCGCAGGACGATGAAAGTTCTGCGCCGTTTTGTTTACAAAGGAAAGGATGACGCACAAATGTATGAATGCAGTTTAGACAGAATGAAGGATAAGATCTCCACTTTCAGCAAATTCGGTGATGCAGGTCACGGCGGTATCACACGTTACTCGCTCTCACACGAGGCTATTATGGCGCGTAACGAGTTCATCAAGCGTATGAAGGCTATCGGCGCAGAGATCGAGATAGATGATGTTGCGAATATCTACGCAACGCTCCCAGGCACAGACCCCGACGCAAAGCGTATCGTAATGGCTTCCCACTGCGACTCGGTAAAGAACGGCGGTAACTATGACGGTATACTCGGTGTTATGTCGGCTATGGAGGTGCTTGAAACAGTACACGAGAAGAACATCCCCCATAAGCATCCTCTCACCGCTATGATATGGACAAACGAGGAGGGTTCGCTGTATCCGCCTGCTATGATGTGTTCGGGTATCGTATGTTACGATTATCTGCCTGAAGATATCAGATGCAAGTTCAAGTATGAGGATATGATGAATTCTAAGAGCATCCTTGACAACAAGTCGACATTCGGTGAAGCACTTGACAAGTCGGGATTCAAGGGCGACAAGAAGTACCGCCTGTCACCCGACAGATATATGTATATGTTTGAAACTCACATCGAGCAAGGTCCTATCCTTGAAGATGCAGGAAACGATATAGGCGTTGTTGACTGTGTACTGGGTATGTTCAACTACAGACTGAAGTTCTACGGACAAACGACCCACGCAGGCACATTCCCGATGCCCAAGCGCCGTGACGCATTCTTTGCCGCATCGCAGACTCTGTGCTATCTGCATGAGGAAATCGACAAGCTCGGCTACAGCGACCTTGTTTACACAACGGGCGAGGTTGTATGCCACCCCTGCGTACATACCTGCGTACCCGACTTCTTCGACTTCTCGTTCGACTCACGTCACGAAGACCCCAAGGTACTTGAAAAGGTACTGGCTATCGTAAAATCCTGCGAGGAAAAAACGTGGGCAGGCTGTACCTGCAAGGTTGAAAGGGCTTGGAACCGTGATACTGTCTACTGGGATAAGAAGCTGGTAAGCTATGTAAAGGCATCTGCAGAGGAATGCGGTATCAAGCACCAGTATATCCACTCAGGTGCAGGTCACGACGCGCAGTTTGCCGCATATATGCTCCCGACAACTATGATATTTGTACAGTCGAAGGACGGTCTTTCACACTGCGAGCCGGAATATTCAAGCCCGGAGCATTGCACTGAGGGCGCAACGGTTATGCTGAATGCTGTCCTTAAGGCAGATAATGATTGATTATAATGACAACCACTTCTTTTTTTGGTATATTTCCTGACTGATTTTGCTTTATCTGATTTACTTTCACCCGCTTTTACTGCGGGTGATTTTTTTGCGGTCAGGGTTCATTACGGACAGTAATTAAAAATAGAATAATAAGGCTTGATTTTTTATTTAAACTATGGTACAATAGTACAGTATCAGAAATAGAACCCGTGATTATGGGTGTAAGCCCTGTGCAAGGGAGTCCTGTGAACCATGTCAGGCGGGGAACCGAGCAGCATTAAGCAGTTATGACCTGTGCCGCAGCAAGTTTACACTCATAATCATGGGTTCTATTTTTATGTATTGATTTTGTCACAGGAGGGTCAGCTTATGCATCTTGCACTTTATCGTAAGTATCGTTCTGCCACCTTTGACGAAGTAATTTCACAGGAGCATATAACCACCACGCTGAAAAATCAGATAAAGGCCGGCACACCCGCTCACGCTTATCTGTTCACGGGATCGAGAGGAACGGGTAAGACGACCTGTGCAAAGCTGATGGCAAAGGCGGTAAACTGCTTATCTCCCGTTGACGGCAACCCCTGCGGAGAATGTGAAAGCTGTAAGGCGATAGCCGCAGGCTGTCCGGATATAATCGAGATGGACGCAGCCTCAAACAACGGCGTTGACGATGTAAGGGCGCTGCGTGACGAGGTAATGTATGCCCCGACAATGTGCAGATACAAGGTATACATAATAGACGAGGTGCATATGCTCTCTGCGTCGGCGTTCAACGCTCTGCTGAAAACCATAGAAGAACCGCCGCCGCACGTTATATTCATACTTGCGACTACCGAAATACACAAGGTGCCTGCGACTATCGCATCAAGATGTCAGCAGTTCCGCTTTTCAAGAATTGATGTAGAAGAAAGCACAAAGCGGCTGTGCGAGATAGCAAAAAAAGAAAACGTAAATATAACCGAGGATGCGGCAAGACTTATTTCAAGATTGTCCGACGGCGGTATGAGAGATGCGGTTTCTCTGCTTGACCAATGCATAAGCGTAAGCAACGATATAGATGAGGAAACAGTCCGTACTACCGCAGGCATTGCAGGAACAGACCATCTGTTCGCACTTGCGGAATGCGTCCGTGAGCATAACGCTCCCGAAGCTCTGAAGATAATTGACGAACTGCACAATCAGTCGAAGGATCTTATGCTTCTTCTTGACGAGCTTTTGTCACACTTCAGAAACCTGTGTATGCTGACTGCAACAAACAACGACTTCTCGCTTATACCCGCAGGAAGCGGAACGAGAAACGACCTTGCAAGGCAAACAAAGGAGTTTACTCTCGGAGAAATAATGCGGTGTATGGATATACTGCAGGACTGCATTGCAAGAACACCGAAAACGGCAAAGCGCAAGACGGTTGCCGAAATGTGCCTTATAAGGCTGTGTACGCCAAGACTTGACAGCGACTTCTCTGCTCTGTCGTTAAGACTTGAGAAGCTTGAAAACAGACTTGACAAGCTGTGCGACGGCGAGATAAGCATTCAGCCGAGAAGTACCGTAACAACAAACGAAATAACGAGATCCGCAGAGCCTGTCCGGACAGTAAGCAACAAGCCGCAGGATATCATTGCGGATACCTTAAATAAGATAGAAAACAAGATAAATACCGTATCTGACAACCCGGAAGACGAGAAAGCCCCGGTTGCTCCGATACAGCAGACTGAAATAAATCAGAGTGTTCCCGACAGCAAGCCCGACCGGCTGTTTGAGGGTACTGGCGGTGCTGATGATAACACAAGTGCACTAAACGAAGATGCTCCTCCGTTTGACCTTGACGAACCGCAGGCAAGCATTGCTCCCGCTCCGCAGGAACAGGCGAGCAAGACAGGCGGCAACGGCGACAAGCCTGATTGGCTGTTTGAGGGTACGGGCGGTGCTGACGATAACGCAAGCGCAGGAAACGAAGATGTTCCGCCGTTTGACCTTGACGAACCGCAGGCAAGCGTTGCTCCGACAGAGCAGGAACAGGCAAGCAAGACAAGCGGTAACGGTGACAAACCGGATTGGCTGTTTGAGGGTACGGGCGGCACAGACGATATCGCAAGCACAGGAAACGATGATGTTCCGCCGTTCGACCTCGACGAACCGCCTATAAACGTCGCTCCTGCCGAGCCTGCTCAACAGGCTGAACAGGTACAGTCGGGTGATATTCCGCCAAGGACAGCATATGAGCAAAGCACAAAAATGCCGAAAACACAGGGTACCGGCAATGCCGATCCCCGTATAGCTGAGATACTTGACAGGCTTCCCGTTATACTGCAGGCTATACTGGGACAGGTGCAGGTGACGCTCGGTCGGGATACGGTGAATATCAGCGGTTATCAGAAATTCCAGTACGATTTTCTGACAACGGGCGATTCAAAGGAACGCCTCGAAAAAACCGCCGGAGAAGTACTCGGCAGAAAAGTGAAAATGGTGTTTGACGGCGATGACAATGCAGACACGCAGACAGCTGAAAACGACCCTATTTCCGACTTCCTTACAAAAGCGGAAAAGATGGGCGTAAAAATAAAATATAAAAAATCAAAAAATTAAGTCGGACGACTTAAAGATACGAAAGGAAAAATCAAAATGAAAGCAAGATTACCCAAGGAATATCAGAACAGAGGCGCAAGCAACATGAACAGCATGATAAAGCAGGCTCAGAAGATGCAGGAAGACATCGAGCGTGTACAGGCTGAACTTGAAGCAAGAGATTTCACAGCTTCTGCCGCAGGCGGAATGATCGAAGTAACTATGAGCGGCGCCAAGGTGCTCAAGGAGGTTAAGCTCAACCCCGAAGTTGTTGACAAGGACGCTATCGAGGATCTTCAGGACGTTATCATTGCAGGCGTAAACGCTGTTATCACACAGATCGAAGAAGTAAGTGCCGCAGAGATGGAAAAGGTTACAGGCGGAGTTAACATTCCGGGACTTGTTTAATAATGGCTGAATATAATTCTCAACCGCTGATAATGGCGGCGCAGGAATTTGCAAAGCTCCCAGGCATAGGACTTAAGACGGCACAGCGCCTTGCATACTATATACTCAACGCTCCCGAAGAAGACGTTGAGCAGTTTGCCGAGGGCATACTCTCGGCAAGACGCAGTATGAAGATCTGCAAGGAGTGCCAGAACATATGCAGTTCGGACAAGTGCGACATCTGTTCCAGCGACCGCAGGGATCACAGAGTGATATGCGTTGTCGAGAGCCCCAAGGACGTTTCCGCTATAGAACGCAGCGGCGGCTTTGACGGAGTATATCATGTCCTTCACGGTCTGCTGTCGCCGATGAACGGAATAGGTCCGGAACAGCTCAAAATAAAAGAGCTTATGGCAAGACTGTCCGACGCCGATGAAGTGATCATGGCAACCAGTCCTACCATTGAGGGTGAAGCTACTGCGACATATCTTTCACGAATGATAAAGCAGCTCGGCGTAAAGGTAACACGGCTTGCCTACGGACTGCCAGCAGGTGCATCACTGGAATATGCCGACGATGTAACACTTCAGAGAGCGCTTGAAAACCGCAACGAAATATAATTATACCTTCGGGAAAGGAATATTACAATGACACAGGAACAGCTCAACGCAATACAGGAACAGACAAAGAAAATAACCAACCCGAAACTGCTTGAGATAATGAGAAAGCTGAAAAAGGCTTCCGAGGAAAAGACAAACACAACGCCTCAGGATCAGGAAGACTATATAAACAACCTGATGACTGCAAAGCTCATTGCTCCGGTTACAATAACCGATATGACCGGAGAAAAGGACAACCAGATAAAGGTTCAGTTCTCAAGCCTTGCCAACCCTCAGAAGGAAAGATACTTTATGGTGTTCACAGATGTTGAAACATTACACAAGAACATTCAGGACACCGATAAGATCTTCCTGCTTGCTGTAACATACAAGGATCTTGCAGTTATGCTCTCCTCCCCCAACTGTGCAATGAAAGGCTTTGTTATCAATCCTTTCACAGAGAATATAATCTGCGGACCCCAGCAGTCTGAAGTTATCGCACGATATATCAATCAAAAGAGATTCAACAACGGTGAGCTTACCGTTATAAATGAAGTGACCGGCGTACCCGAAACCGTAACAAAGCCTATAATGACATACTTTGACGGACGCAGGGACGTAAAAAAGGCATACATTATGAAAATGAATTTCAATCAGCCTGCCGCAAAACAGGCAACAAAGGAAAAAGTACCGTTCTACGTTAAGGTCGGATGATTATTACAAACGGCTTAACGGTTAATCTGTTACACAGAAAAATCAACACAAAAAAAAGAGGCGTATGCCTCTTTTTTGTTTATTCTGCGGAAATTTTCTTTAATTTTTTGCATTTACTTGACGAAAAAGCGGTTATGATATATCATTATACTGTATAATTAGGTTTAAACGGACAGGAGAAAGCATGAAAACTATTATTTCGGCATCAATGCTAGCGAGTGATCTTGCAAATATAGAAAAAGAAATCCACCGCACCGAAAACGCTCAGGTCGAATGGCTTCATATCGACGTTATGGACGGCGTTTTTGTTGATAATATAACCTACGGAAATAACGTTGTAGCCGCTATGCGCAAGGTAAGCGACATATATTTTGATACGCACCTGATGGTAACGGACCCTACAAAGCTTATTCCGCTGTTTGCAAAAGCAGGCAGTAATATGCTCACTATCCACCTCGAAAGCAACGGCGACGCAAAAGCAAACCTTGCCGCTATAAGAGAAAACGGTATGCAGGCAGGACTTGCGATAAAGCCCGCTACCGACTGGAAAGAAGTCATACCTTATCTGCCATTATGCGATATGGTGCTTGTAATGACAGTTGAACCCGGCTACGGCGGTCAGGGATTTATCCCCGAATGCGCCGACAAGGCAGGCAAGCTTCGCAAGTACTGCAACGAAAACGGATTTGATGAAATGAATATCCAGGTTGACGGCGGAATAAATGCCGCTACAGCCGATACCGCCAAAAAAGCCGGTGCGAATGTACTCGTCGCAGGAACATATCTTTTCAAGGCAGAGGATATGAAAGCGGCGACAGACGCTATACGCTAAAAACAGGACGGAAGGATATCAAGCGCCTTATCTGTAAGCAGAGCATAATATTCTTCGGTATCGCCGACAGGCAGGTCGCCTGTATATGTCTCAACGGAATATTCCGCAGATATGCGGCGCACCGCTTTTATATCCGAATGCGGATATACGATAAGACGGTAGCTGTTATCCGCACGGCAATGATAAAGCAGAGCCTTCCGTGACGCTTTGCGCAGTACCCTGCACAAAGCCGCAAGGTCGCCTATCGCCCCTGTGCATACAACGGCGAACCCCCGTGATGATACGGCAGTATTATTCTGCACACCTTTAAGGCAGGAGATATAGATTATACAGCCTCCGTTACTTTTCGGAAACGCCTCCACAAGCAGACGTTCCCCGCTCAGTCCGAGGTCGTGGTCTTCGCTGAGCCCCGATATCAGTCTTGAAATCGCAAGCTCGGCGGCACGGGAATGTCCCGATATATCCTCGCTCCTTACATGATATCCGCTCATATCCGACGGTTCAAGCGTTATTTTCACGGTATTTCCGGCAAGATCGTCAATTTGCATATGATACCTCCGATAAACATATTTACAGACAGTTTCCGGTCTGAAAGGATAAAATAAAGTAATGAACACACCCACAAATGAAGCTTTACTGAAAAAGATAGATGAAGCGCCCTTGCTGATGTCAAAGGAAGCGGCGCGAAAAAAGCTGCGTAAGCCGCGCAGTATATACGGCGACCAGATACTCTTTATGCTGGCTATAACGGTAATCGCAACCTGCTTTTACGGCTGGCGTGTCGTTGTTGTATGCGCCTGCTCGGTGTTTACCTGCATACTTACCGATATGGCGGGCTGTTTTCTGTCAAAGAAAGAATACGGCGTAAAGGACTTATCAACTATCGCTTACGGTATGGCGCTGGCGCTTATGTTGCCTGCAAGTGTAGAATATTATATAGTGATAATCGGCGCTGTGCTTGCAATTACCGTTAAACATATATTCGGCGGCAAGGACAACTATATATTCAACCCTGCGGCAGTCGCAATTGCGTTTCTTATAATCTGCTATCCGACACAGGTGCTGATGTACCCCCAACTCGGCACTCAACCTGAAATTTTCGGTGACGCCGGAGTGCTTGTAAGCGGCATCGAGAGCAATTTTATAAAAAACGGCGCTATGCCGTCGCTGACGGAGCTTGAGATACTCATGGGCAGATTTGCAGGTCCAATGGGAACAACGCATATACTTGTGCTGATAGTCAGCGGTATCTGCCTTATTTGCAGAAGAAGCGTTTCACTGTCGGCTACGGTAGGCGGTATTGCTGTTATGGGCCTGCTGTCATATCTTACAAGCAGTGTACAGCCTGCTACAGACGCAGTCGTATTCCGTTTTATAAGCGGATTTGTACTGTTCGGATTTATCTTTCTTGCCAGCGATCCGCAGACGCTCCCTCTTACAAACGGAGGCAGGATGCTGTACGGTATTGCGCTCGGCGTAATAACGGTAATATTCCGCAACACCGCCAATATTGAAGGTATATTTGTTTTCTCTCTTCTGATAGTAAATGCACTGTCGCTGTATCTTGACAAGCTGGCATTCGTTATCGCCGTTGAAACAAAACAGATCGTGCGGTATCTGAAACATAACCTCGGTTCATTTGAACGTATGACCAAGGACGTAAAACAGGGTAAGACACCCTCGCTTTCGGATACTCAGGAAATTATGATAGAGCCCGTTAATTATAATATGCCTCCTATTGACAATAAGGTGACAAAGGTAAAACGTCACAAAAAGTCGGTATTCGAGAATATATCGGATAAAATATCGGATGCGGCAAAGAAGAAAAATACCGCAAAGGAAAGCAACGTTATCGGGGACAATACCGACAACGCAGTCAGCAAAACGGAAAAGGAGGCGCAAAATGGCTCAGGTAAAACAACTGAAACCGGAAAAAACGCGGAAAAGTGACTTTAAATTCACCCGTGACCTTATAGACGGACTTGCAAAGCAGAATGTCGTGCTTATGACCGGCATTGTAAATGCGCCTGTAATAATCGCCGCAACGACTTTTAAGAAAGGCGTTGTAATTGCGCTCGCCTTTGCTGTAATATCGTTCCTGACAATCGTTACCTGTTCGTTTGTTCCGAAAAAGATAGTTTACACTCTCAGAGTAATTATATATGCGCTGGTAGGCTCGGTCTATTATATCCCGACCGTACTTCTTTTAGAGCAGATTTTTCCGCTTACGGTCGAGCTTATCGGTATCTATATGCCGCTTATAATCACAAACGCTCTTATCTTCTCGAAAACGGAAAGCCGTTTCTATCTTGAGGACAAGCTGAAAATGATAATCGACGTGATCTTCTTTGTGGCAGGATTCGGCATAGTATGCGTGCTGACGGGAGGCTTCAGGGAACTGATATGCTTCGGTACGTTTGCCGGAATAAATCTGTTTGATTTCAAGATTGCGGCTTTTGAATCGCCTTTCGGCGGATTTATACTTGTCGGAATTATGGCAGGAATGTTCAGAGCGCTGTACAACTATCTGCGTAACCGCAGAATAAGACAGAACAGCGAGGAACAGAACAAGGCGGCGGCAGAACAGATATTCCGCTCAAGCGCGGAAACCGATGGCGCTACCAATGCTATGATTGCCGACAAGAGCAACGAAGCAAAGGAGCAGAGCAATGGATAAATTGGCACTGTTTATCAATACCGCCATGCTTGCGATGTTTGTAGAAAATGCGATATTCTCCCGTGCGCTCGGCACAAGCGTGGCGTTCTATGCGTCAAGAAAAAAAGAAAGCATATTCGGACTCGGGCTTGGCATAACATACGTTATCGTGGTTTCAAGCTGTATAACGTTCTTTGTTGACGGGTGGCTGGCTGACTGGCAGTATTTCTATGTAGTCATGCCGCTTATATACACACTGATAGTGAGCATAGTATATACAGGCAGTCTGCTTCTTCTGTGGAGATTTTTCCCGAAAATATTCAGAAATATAAAGAAATACGTACATCTGTCGGTGTTCAATGCGGCAGTGCTCGGTGCGCTGTTCCTGAACACGACATATCACGCTGATTTCTTTTCGTATATGGGATTCGGAGTAGGTATTGCGGCAGGATTTTTCATTGCGGTATTCTTCCTTCATATCGCAAACGAAAGACTCAACTCTCCGCTTATCCCCGAAGCCTTCAGAGGAATGCCGATAATGATGGTATTTGTCGGCATTATGTCACTTGCATTCTATGCGCTGACAGGATATAACACAGGCGCTATCTGATAATTTCTAAAATGGAGATACTGATATGAGCAGAAAAAAAGGATTCAAGGTAAAACGTTCAAGAAGAAATCTGTATAAAAAACGTAAAAGCACCGGCAGGAAGATATTTGACGGGGTTCTTTTCATTGTGATACTGGGTGCACTTGTCTTTGTGGGATACTCGGTCGCTTCTCCGCTGATAAAGTTTTTCGGCGGAAACGGGAATAATTCATCGGTCAGCGAGCCTGCGTGGACACCGCCCGAATCGCTCCCCGAAACATCGGACAGCAATTCGCAGGCAAACACTTCGGATAACACGTCCGACAACTCAGGCAGCAGTGACGCAACAAAGGATAACACTTCCTCAGCACCAAGCGAGGTAACATCTGCTTTTGTGACGGTCGCTCCCGCATCCGCGCTGAAGAGCGATGCCGCACTGAATAAGTTCCTTGCCTCGGCAAAGGACGGCGGTTATAACACAGTCGTATTTACGCTTAAAAACACGACAGGCGAGCTGTTATACAAATCATCGCTTAAAGCTGTAAAGGATAACACAGACGTAAATAAGGGCAGTCTGACGGCGGCTCAGATAGTAAAGGCGTGCAAGGCGGCAGATATTACCCCCGTGGCAGCAATAACCACACTGTACGACAGAAAAACGCCTTACCTTTTCGACAACGCAGGATATATAATAACAGACGGAAACTGGAGCTGGCTGGACGCAGCGGCTGACAACGGCGGTAAACCGTGGACAACGCCGTATTCGACAAATGCGGTAAACTATTATGCGGATATCTGCGGCGAGCTTGCAAAGGCTGGCTTTGCCGATATCGAGCTTGAAAACACTGTCTTTCCAAACTTCCAGTCATATGACTATTCACTGTTGTCAAAGGATCTGCAAAACGCAAACAGATCTGAAAAGCTTGCGGCCCTTGCAGAAGCCTGCGCAAAGAAGGCAAAGGACGCAAAGGCTACCGCAACAGTCGAGATAAAAGCGGACGCACTGCTTACAATGTCGGCGACGGCTTATGACGGTACGGCTGAAATATGGTCGGCTAAAGACAAGATGACAGCCGCAGGAGTGCTTGTAACCATGGATATGTCGCTCCTTGGCACAAAGCTTCAGACCTCGGCTGACAAGACAGTAACAGTTGAAAAGGATAAGGTCAAGGCGGTAAATCAGATATTCACGCTTGTAAAGAAGGCTGTCGGCGACAAGGAAATATCGGTCGGAATAACCGGCAGTGCAAATTTAACGGCTGACGAAATCAAAAATTGTAAAACGGCGCTCGAAAAGCTCGGATTTACCGATATAAGATTTGAATAAATACACAAAAGTGCTTGCATTTGCGGCATTTTTAAGGTATAATTAGAGAATAATGAAAGAGCGAATATCGCACGGAAAAGAAAGGAATACAAAATGACAGAATTACTGACATTATTGACAAGCAACGGACAGACAGCTACAGCTACACCACAGGGCGGAAACGATATAGTGAGCATACTTACAATGCTTATCCCACTCGCACTTATGGTAGTTATATTCTACTTCCTTATCATAAGACCCGAAAAGAAGCGCAGCAAGAAGATGCAGGAAATGCTCAACAACCTTGAGGTTGCCGATGAAGTAGTAACAACAGGCGGTATTGTAGGCAGAGTATTAAGAGTTACAGATGATACTGTACTTATCGAAACAGGCTCTGACAGAACAAAGATCCGTGTATTAAAGAGCAGTATTGCTGAGAACAGAACTGTTCACGATGATACGGAATCAAAGTAAGATATTCTGAGATCATAACAAACTACACCCCACAGCTTATGCTGTGGGGTGTTTTGCTGTATATTGCTTTTTATTCAGACAGCGCAGAACGACATATCAGAACTTACGGAACCGCCGTTATAACTGTCTTAGTGTTTATTATCGTCAGTGGACCGCTCGGTTTTTGTTACCGTGCTGTAAAGATAAATGTCACGGGAATCATTTAACTTGAAGCTGTCGGGTACAACATAATCAGCCGCTCCGGATTGGTATCTGACGCTCGTCAGCTTTGACTTCATAATGCCCGAGCCGATGAAGCCGATGATAATTCCGACAACTACGCTGATGCAGACCGCAATAATAATATCACGGGTCGCTACGGGAGCTTTGTCGCTGTCATCGTCCTCTGTATCGCCGGTTTCGTTTATTGCGGCGGTGTCGTAGTTATCGCTGAGCGTCACTGTCGCAGAGTCGTCGCTTATTATATCAAGAGCAGTATCGGCTTGTGCTTCCTGTGCTGTCAGAAGTACCGGTGCGTCATTTCCGGCAGTGTTAAAGTCGCTGTCAGCAAAGGCAGGAACCGATGCTCCGACTGCTATTATTGCCGCCGCAAGTATGGCTGTAATTCTTTTCTTCATCATATATAAGCCCCCTTAATTCAGTAATACAAATGCGGAAACGGCAAGTGCGGCAACAGTTGCTATCAGGGCGATAAGTCCCGTCCAGCGCCAGTATGCGCCCTTATCGATCGGCAGATTTCCTACGAATTTTCCTGTCTGTCCGTTCATTGCAAAGTTGTATATATCGCCGTTCCACTTGGCTGTAAGCAGCCATACGGGATATAAGGCATACTTCACAGTGCCGTTATCAAGCTGTACGGATGAACTTTCGGTGGTTACCGATGTGAAGTCGGTGGTGGTGCTTGTAAGGCGGTCAAGCGTGCTCTTTTTGATACGCTCGTTGGCTCTGCCGTTGCTTTCGTTGGAATCAACGTCATACTTGTCAGCTATATAGCCCGAAAGATATGCGGTCTGGAAAGCCACCTCTCCGTCTGCTGTAAACGGTTCGAGCGACTCCATAAGGTCGTCCGCCATCTTGCTTGAGCCGTCGACCGGCACTCTCTCGTAGTCCATTGAGCCGTTGCGGTAAAGCCTGTAGTGCGATGTCTTGGTGTAGTTGTACTTGTCATCGCTCCAGCTTTTGACCTTGGTTGCGTGGAAATATGCCTGTGCATCGGCGTGTGCGTCATAGAGCCAGAAAGGAACGTAAACGCCCTTTATATCGTCTATGTAGCTGTCCGTTCTGAATGCCTTTGGTAAGAGGCGCTTTTTGCAAAGGTGCTGTTTAAAGCCGTTCTTTGCCGCTTCCTTATCCAGCTTGAACGGGATTATTATATCGGGTCGCTTGTCGCCTGCAAACTGACCCACCATTACTACCGGGCTTCCGCAATAGGGACAGTCGGTGGCTCCGGTGGTATCGTCACAGACGATCTGACCGCCGCAGGAATTACAAAGGTAGACCTTCTGACCGTCAAGCTCTCCCTGCATCCACTCGTTACCGGGCTGGCTTGACCAGTCCATCATATCGGGCTTTTCTTCCTTAAGGACGTCGTCGTTGCTCTTAAGGGTTTCTGCGTCAAACTCGTTGTCGCAGTAGGGGCATTTCATCTTCTGTGCGTCGGTATCGAACTGTAGCGGTCCGCTGCAGCACGGGCATTTGTATTCAAGTATAGCTCCCATATAATGTATTTTCCTTTCGTTTTTGGTAAATATCATACTGATGTATTCAGTATATCATATAACCGGAGGTCGTGCAATACACAAATGGGTAATTTTTTATAATCTGTAATACGTTACATTGCGGATCGGTTGCTAAGGCAATAGTTCTTTTTGCGTTGATTGTGGTATGAGCCGGATTTTTAAGATGTGTGGGATTATTAAAAGTCTGCCTCCGTCGTTCAGATAGAACAGCAAAGGCAGACCGGTTATAACAAGAGCCTATAATCCTGATAATTACTTTTCTTCTTCATCAAGCAGATTGGTCATACTCTTAAGGCTGATTGCAAGTGTGGAAGCGTTGTGGAACAGTGCCGAGGTCGTCGGTTGGATTATTCCGCCCACACCGAGTAGTATCAGCATAAGATTGAACGATACGATAAAGCGGTAATTGTGGTGAATCCTTTTCATAAGTGCGGAACTTATTTTTCTGAGGGTTACCAGCATATAAAGGTCTTCGGACGATACCGTGATGTCGGCAATCTCCTTTGCTATGGCGGCTCCGGTATTTATGGCAATACCTGCGTCGGCTTCGGACAGTGCGGGAGAATCGTTTACTCCGTCGCCTATCATTATGACCTTTCTTCCCTTTTCGTGTTCCCTCTTTATAAAGTTTGCCTTGTCCTCGGGGAGAACGCCTGCATGGAATTCGTCAACTCCGACCTTGGCGGCTACTGCCTTTGCGGTCTGCTCGTTATCGCCCGTCATCATAACTATCTTGCTTATACCGCAGTCATGGAGCGCCTTTATAGCGTCTGCCGCTTCAGCTCTCAGCGGGTCTGATATGCAGATTACTGCGGCAAGCACACCGGATATGGCAAGATACAGGTGAGAATATTCGCCCGACAGCGAATTGAAAAGCTCCTCGTCACCCTCGGGTACTACACAGCCCTCATCTTCAAATACAAAGTGAGCGCTGCCGATTATAACCTTCTTGTTCTCAACCATACTGGATATGCCATGTGCTACGACATATTCAACGCTTGAATGATATTCTTCGTGGCTGAGCCCTTTTTCCTTTGCGGCGGCTACTACGGCATTTGCCATTGAGTGAGGATAATGCTCTTCAAGACAAGCCGCAAGACGCAGCATCTCGTCTGCATCTCTGTTACCGAAAGGAATTACCTTTTCAACTGTAGGTGCGGCATAGGTAAGCGTTCCTGTCTTATCGAACACGATAGTGTCGGCTTCGGACACGGCTTCAAGGAACTTGCCTCCCTTTACGCTTATCTTATAGTTACTGCACTCACGCATTGCCGAAAGTACGGCTATAGGCATTGATAGCTTCAGCGCACACGAGAAGTCGACCATAAGCACAGCCAGCATCTTGGTTACGTTACGGGTCAGAAGATAAGTAAGTATCGTTCCTCCGAGCGTATATGGAACAAGTCTGTCTGCAAGCCTTGACGCTTTATCCTCAGAAGATGATTTGAGTTTTTCGGACTGCTCTATCATCTTTACTATACGGTCATATCTTCCGCCGCCGAGAGCTTTATCAACGCATACGACACATTCGCCCTCTTCTACTACAGTACCTGCATAGACATAGCTTCCCTCGCTCTTTCTGACAGGGAGGGATTCGCCTGTGATAGACGCCTGATTTACCGTAGCTTCTCCGCCTGCAACCTTACCGTCAAGCGGTATCATGTTGCCCGTGCGGACTACAACCAGATCGCCCTCACGCACATCGTTTATGGATATCAGCGTTTCGGTGTCGCCTGTCTTTACCCATACGTTTTCAACGTTCAGCGACATTGCGCCTGCAAGATCGGCTACCGACTTCTTATGCGTCCAGTCCTCAAGTATCTCACCGATATTAAGCATGAACATTACAGATGCTGCGGTCTTGAAGTCGCCTCTTAAGAGCGATACGGTCACCGCAGTGGCATCAAGTACGGCTACGGACAGTTTGCCGCTGAGAAGCGCTTTAAGTCCGTGCTTTATATATTTCCATGACCTTATTACAGTGATGAACGCTCTTATCGGAGCAGGGATAAAAGTCTTTGATATAAACCGTGCCACAACCGTCATAACAAGCTTGTCCTCAAACTCACGGTTGAGCTTTCTCGATGTATGGTCGGGAACCAAGCACATTTTCTGAGCCTTTTCAAAAGCAAAGGCGGCAAGCGCTTTAAGCACCGCTTTTCTGTCGGTGAATACTATAACCGCATCGCAGGTACGGTCATATACCGAAACATCGGTAACGCCGTTTACGGCACGGAGGTAATATTCAAGCACGTCGGCATTGTCGAGCGACATTTTTCCGCAGAAAAGATGCACACGCAGTCTGCCTTTGGACTCGTGAAGTATTTTACATTTCATTTTCGGTCATCTCCATATAAAAAACCGACGGCAAACTAAGCGTACCGTCGGCTTTCTATCAATTCTTACGCTTCTTCCGAAACGGCTTCGCAACCGCAGTCACAATCACATTCGTCTTCGATAACAGCATTCTTAGCGTCACGCTTTTCGTTAATATCCTTAGCGTCGGCGAGAATGTCGCCTGCGTTTTCTTTTACGTTCGTAACGGTCTTCATAACCGATTCCTTAGCGCGAAGAGTTGCCGCTGTAACCTGTGCATATACCTTCTTTGCGTCCTTACTGCCGAGAAGCTTCAATCCTACAGAGCCGAACGCTACACCGCCTGCAAATATGCCTAATTTTACCCAGTTCATAATTGGACCTCCTTATATCATCGCTCTTTACAGAGCCGTCTGTGCACCTTGTTCAGGCATTAAAGCGTACACAGTAAGCCTTGACTAACTGTATTTTCATAATAAAACGTTATGACGGCAGGTATGTTCTGCTATGCTATTCCGTCGGCGCTTTAAACTGCCTTTGAAATCTGTTTACACAGACGTAACTATTTGTTTTTATTTAGTATAACACCATACTTTTTATTTGTCAATAAGTTGTAACTTGCTAACCGTTACTGTTTTTTAACGATAATTTTCGACGGTTTACGGGAGAAAATTGTGCAAAATTACACTGAATTACAGATAGCCGATGACAGCGCGGTTGTAAATAAGTCGGACATTTTTTTAAACAGATGCAACGACCGTCTGTTTGCGCAATATCCAAAAAAATTACAGCAGTTCACGCAAGGGAGAAGGCGCAACTGCTGTAATTTTTATAAGGGAGTTTCGACATTAGCTGTTATTTCGACAGGTCGGTTTTTCTTACTGCGTCACGGACCTTCAGGACGAATGTCGGGGAAACCGAAAGCTCGTCAATGCCCATGCGTAAGAATGTTTCTGTGAGGGTGGTATCTGCCGCAAGCTCGCCGCAGATTCCTATCCACGCACCATTCTTATGGGCATTCTGTGCGCTCATTTCGATAAGGCGGAGAATAGCCTCGTGGTGAGTATCGACAAATTCCTCCGCATCGGGATTCTGTCGGTCACAGGCAAGCGTGTACTGTGTGAGATCGTTTGTGCCTACGCTGAAGAAGTCTACCATAGGGGCTAAGCGGTCGCTGATTATCGCCGCCGCAGGAGTTTCTATCATAATACCTATCTCGGTCTTGTCGGAATACTCGATGCCCTCAGACTTAAGTTCCGCTTTTACTTCCTCGCAGATCGCCTTGATACGCTCAACCTCGCTCACCGATGTTATCATAGGGAACATTATGCCGAGATTGCCGTAAACGGACGCTCTGAACAAGGCTCTGAGCTGTGTTCTGAATATCTCCGGACGGGTAAGGCAGATGCGGATGGCACGAAGTCCGAGTGCGGGGTTTTCTTCCTTTTTCAGTCCGAAATAGTCCACCTGCTTATCTGCGCCTATGTCAAGCGTTCTTATTATTACTTTCTTTCCTGCCATGCTTTCAAGCACACGCTTATAAGCGTGGAACTGCTGTTCTTCCGTCGGGAAATCGGAATTTTCAAGGTACAGGAATTCGCTTCTGAAAAGTCCTATTCCGCCGGCATCGTTCAGCAATACAGCGCCTATGTTGTCAATGCCGCTGATATTTGCGAACACGTTTATCTTAGTGCCGTCAAGGGTTATATTCTCCTTGCCCTTAAGCTCCTGCAGGAGCTTTTTCTGCTCCTCGTCACGCTTTTGCTTATCGGTATAGGCTTTTAAGGTCTGCTCATCGGGAGAAACTATAATCTCGCCGGTAAAGCCGTCTACTATGGCTGTATCGCCCTCGTTTATCTCGGCAAGAAAGCTGTCGCCCACGCCTATAACGGCAGGAATATTCATATTTCTTGCGAGAATTGCCGTATGAGAATTTGACGAGCCGTGAGCGGTAACGAACGCAAGCACCTTGTCCTTATCAAGCGAAACGGTTTCGCTCGGTGCAAGATCGTCCGCACAGACGATCGACTTCTCATCGGCTGTGGCGCTGTCGGTATTTGCACCTGTCAGGTTTGCGATAATGCGGTTGGAAATATCCCTTACATCTGCGGCTCTTGCCTGCATATAGGCATCGTCCATAGACGAGAACATTCCTGCAAAGTTATCCGAGGTAAGCGCCACCGCATATTCGGCATTTACCGACTGGGTATCTATTATGTTTTCGATAGACTCGTTGTAATCGTCATCGTCAAGCATCATCAGATGAATCTCGAATATCTGTGCGTGAGTTTCTCCGACCTCTCTGAGTGCTTTTTCGTGAATTTCGGTAAGCTGTTTTGCGGCAAGCTCCTTTGCCGCTTTTACTCTCTGCTTTTCCTTTTCGGTATCTTCAACGTGTATGCGTGTTACTGCCGCATCGCACTTTTTGAACACGGATATTTTTCCTATTGCCACTGCGCCGTATACGCCTTTGCCGAGATATTTCTTCATTATTGCTCCCCCTTTGGTGTTATTTTTGACATCCGAAACAATCAAAAATACTCATCTGTTTACGGGAGGGGCTTGCCCCTCCCCTACTGATAGATGTGCTTGCATTTCAGTCAGTGCAAAAACGCTTACTTGCATATTTCTGACCGCCGGTTAAATGTCTGTTATTCGCCGAATCCGCTTTCAAAAAGCTCTACAGCCTTGTCAAGTGCCGCCTGCTCGTTATCGCCGTCTGCGGTAATCTCAACGATTGAGCCTTTCTTGAGGCCTGCCGCCATTATCTGCATTACGGCTGTTGCCTTTGCCGTCTTATCACCGCTTGCGATAGTTATCGTGCAACCGGGGAATTTCTTCATTTCTGCGGCAAGCTGTCCTGCGGGTCTCATATGAAGTCCCTGCTCGTTTACTACTGTTACTGTCTTTGTTACCATTGTGATACGCTCCTTTTTATTTACTTAACGTTTTTTGTTTCGGGTTCTTTTACCGTTTTCTTCTTTTTAAGCAGTGCCAGCAGTAACATTGATACTACAGCGCCTACTGCAAGGGATACCAGATACATAGGCCAGTTGCCTACAACAGCGAATACGAAGATGCCGCCGTGCGGTGCCATAAGCGTGCAACCGAATGCCATTGAAAGACCGCCTGCAACGCCTGCGCCTACCATACAAGCCGGAATAACTCTGAGCGGGTCTGCCGCCGCATAAGGAATTGCGCCCTCTGTGATGAAGCTAAGTCCCATAATATAGTTTACAGGGCCGTTCTTGCGTTCTTCTTCTGTCCATCTGCTCTTGAAGAAGGTTGTTGAAAGTGCTATTGCAATAGGAGGAACCATACCGCCTATCATAACTGCCGCCATTATATCGTAGCCGCCTGTTGCTATTGCCGCAGTACCGAATACATAAGCCGCCTTATTGAACGGTCCGCCCATATCTATAGACATCATAGCACCGAGTATAACACCGAGGAATATCTTGCTCTCTGCTCCCATATGGTTCAGGAAATCGGCTATCGCAGTGTTGATGATGCCCATAAAGGGATTTATCGCACACATTACTACAGCTATGATGCCAAGACCTGCGAGGGGGTAAATGAGAACGGGCTTGATACCGTTAAGGGCTCTCGGCATCTTGTCGCAGAGCTTTTCAAGTCCGAGCATAATAAATCCGCCGACAAAGCCTGCAAAGAGTGCACCGAGGAAGCCTGAGGGAACATCGCCGCCTATCTTGACGAAGGTCGAGCCTGTAGTTGCAAGATAGCCGCCGACAAGTCCTACAAGGAAGCCGGGTCTGTCTGCTATACTCTTACCGATATAGCCTGCAAGTACGGGTATCATAAAGTTGAAGGCATAACCGCCTATTGTCTTGAAGAATGCCGCTACGGGAGTTACCGTACCGAAATTATCGCCCGGCTGTACGCCCATCAGCGTATCTATAAGAAATGCAAGCGCTATGAAAATACCGCCTGCAACGGTGAACGGGAGCATATTTGATACACCGTTCATCAGATGCTTGTATATCTTTCTGCCGAAGCTCTCGTTTGCCATAGATGAAGATGAGCTTGCCGCTCCGCCCTCGTGATGATAAACGGGAGCGTCGCCCTTTTCTATTCTTCCGATAAGCTCCTCAGGAATCTTTATACCGTCGGAAACCTTTGTCGAAAGCACCTTTTTACCGTTAAAGCGAGCCATCTCTACCGACTTGTCAGCCGCTACAATGATACCGTCGCACTCTGCTATTTCCTTATCGGTAAGAACGTTCTTTGCTCCGCCTGAGCCGTTTGTTTCGACCTTGATAGAGATACCGAGCTTCTTGCCCGCCTTTTCGAGTGCCTCTGCCGCCATATAGGTATGTGCTATACCTGTAGGACAGGCGGTAACCGCAAGCACCTTTATCCTGTCGGCGTTTTCGGGTACTTCCTTAGCTGTCGGTTCATCGGGATACTTTGCCTTTTCGGCGGTGTCGATTACCGATAAGAACTCGTCTGTATTCTTTGCCGAAAGGAGCTTTGCTCTGAAATCCTCGTCCATAAGCAGAGTCATAAGACGTGAAAGCACCTCAAGATGAACGTCTGCCTCAGTATCGGGTGCGGCTATCATAAACAGCACGTCTGACGGCTCATCGTCAAGCGCTTCGTAATCAACTCCGCCCGGCACTGTCATAGCCGCAAGCGAGGGTGCTTTTACCGCACTGCTCTTTGCGTGGGGGATTGCTATGCCCTCTCCTACCGCTGTCGAGCCTTTTTCCTCACGGGCTAAAATGCCCTGCTTATATATCTCTCTGTCAGATATGTTGCCGCTCTTCATCTGAAGATCGACCAGCATATCAATAGCCTCTGTCTTGCTTTTCGGCGCACCGTTTAAAAGAATGCTGTCCTTATTTAATAAGTCAACTATTCTCATTCTCTTTTCCTCCTTTTTCGGTTTAAGCTAACTGCTCCATAAGCTCGTCTATTGTTTTCTTTTCAGCAAGTCCGTCGGAAAATGCCGTTGCTCCGCCAGACGCTGTACCAAGTTTAAGCGCATATTCATAGTCGCCGTTTTCGCAGCCTGCGATAAAGCCTGCCACCATTGAATCGCCTGCACCTACGGAATTTCTTACCTTGCCCTTGCATACTCCGCAGATATGGGTCTTGCCGTGTTCGTCAAGAAGTATCGCTCCGTCGCCCGCCATAGAAATAAGGACATTTACAGCGCCTTTTTCTCTGAGCTTTCCTGCGTACTTTATTATATCCTCGTTTGTCTTAAGCTCTACTCCGAACATTTCGCCAAGCTCGAAATTGTTTGGCTTTATGAGGAAAGGCTTGTATTTGAGAACGTTCAGCAACAGCTCCTTTGTGGCATCTACCACAAATCTTATCCCTCTGTCGCAAAGACGTGCCATAATACGCTCGTAAATATCTGAGGGAAGCGATGAGGGGATACTGCCTGCAAGCACCAGTGTGTCGCCCGCCTTCAAGGAATCCAGCTTTGTGAAAAGCAGGTCTATGGCTTTAGCTGTTATCTCGGGACCTTGTCCGTTAAGCTCGGTTTCCTCGTCCGACTTTATCTTGACGTTTATTCTCGAAAAGCCTTTTTCAAGATGAACAAAGTCGGCGTCTATGCCCTTTTCTGTGATGCCCTTTTCAATTGCCTCGCCTGTGAATCCTGCAACGAAACCGAGTGCCTTTGACTTTACGCCAAGCTCGGATAATACCAGCGAAACGTTTATGCCCTTTCCGCCGAAGTATATCTCCTCGCTTTCCGAGCGGTTTACCGCTCCTGCCGTAAGCGCTTTTGTACGCACGATATAATCAACTGCCGGGTTGAATGTTACCGTATATATCATTGTCCTACCTCCGTAATATCCGCCGCTTCTTTATACTTTCTGTTGGGAATCATATCTGTGATTATGACAGCCTTTCCAAGTCCTGCGAATGTCGCTGAGCTTACCTCGTCAAACTTTGAATGGTCGGCTAAAACGAAAACCTCACGGCTGCTCTCGATAGCGGCGGCCTTTACCTTTGCCTCGTTCACATCGGGGGTCGTAAAGCCGGCTGTCAGCGATATGCCGTTTGTACCCATAAAGCACTTTGTGAAATTGTAGTTTTTCAGCGTGAGTACGCACTCGGCTCCCACAATCGCCTCTGTGCTTGCTTTTATCTCGCCGCCTGTGATAAAGACCTTGTAGCCCTTTACCGCCAGCTTCTTTGCGTGGATAAAGCCGTTTGTGACGAATGTAACATCTCTGACGGTAAGATGATCTATCATCTTCTCCGTTGTCGTGCCTGCGTCAAGAAAAACAAAGTCACCTTTTTCAATCAGCTTTGCGGCATATCCTGCGATTGAATTTTTTTCTTCGGTGCAGATAGCGGATTTTTCCTCGACGTTTTTCTCTACCGACGAGAAGCTGTCGTTCTTTGACATTGCGCCGCCGCGTACCTTGATTATTTTGCCCTCATTTGCAAGAATAATCAAATCACGTTTTACGGTTGAAGCAGAAACGTTAAGAATCTCCGAAAGCTCTGCGATAGTTACGCTTGCACGCTCGTTCACCGCTTTGATTATCATTGAATGTCGTTCTTCTGTCAGCATATTAAGACCTCTTTAAAAATATCATGATATTAGTTAAATGAGCTGTTTTAAGCTCTTTTGGACTTTACTCTCTGTCCTTGAGCTTATAATAACACGTTAAAAGTTCAAAATCAAGCACTTTCATTCAGAATTATTCAAAAAAGCGTGATTTTTGTTGTATTTGACAACATATAGCAAGAGTTTTTGTGCAGTTTGAACAAAATTGAGCTGTTTTGATGCGGTTTAGGTCATAATAGGTCAGAATCCGCAAATTAAGCTCAAATAATGTTAATAGCTTTCTGATTTATAAAATCTGCTCACTTTTAAAATTTTAATGCTACCATTCACACAAACCTTATAAAAACAGGGATTTTTTATGAAGTTTGAATGTTTTTCGGTGTGTAATTTGCAAAAATCGTTGATTTTTGTGAATAAGTGTTACAATCGTACTATAATAACAAAGGAGGTAGCTTTATGAAAAAAATGCCGCTTAAAAAACTCTTTCATATTGATAGGGAAGCTTATAAATCGGAATATGAAAAACGCTTTAATGACGGTGATACGGTTCATCTTGATATAGAAATTTCAAGCAATGCCGCTTTCATATGTCAGACGAAAGAAATGTTCAGCAGTATTATTTTCATTGAGCGTACCAACACCAAAATTGTCGATATGTGTTCGGTATTACCTGAGAGAGCTCTTATACAATACCGTACACGTTGTCTTACAGACGAAATCGTGCTTACTAACAACATAGAGGGCGTACACAGCACACGAAAAGAAATAAATGAAATATTGTCCGATCTTTCAACGAAAGACAAAAAAAACGTTTTGTCGGACTTGTCAAAAAATATCCAACGTTGTCACAGAATGAGGAAATAC